>CEVS01396411.1_pt1 | contig 21408 bp, 16 predicted proteins | sample 361571 | NCBI WGS metagenome assembly CEVS01 (sample SAMEA2623850, study PRJEB7988) | marine metagenome | isolation source: saline water (ENVO:00002010), including | reverse complement strand
AAATATTTCGTGCAGAAGAGGAAACCCAGAGGTGGAAAACGTAGAGTTACCTCGGAGTCCGACTGGAAGAGATATTATGGATCTTGCCCCGAACTCAAAACCGACTTATCAACCTATGGAAAGGATAATTTCTCAAGAGAGATAATATCTTTACATGAAACTCTTGGTAAAACAAACTACGAGGAGACCAGACAATTATTTTTGAACAATGTTCTGACTCAAGCACTTGACGACGGGACACCTTTATACTATAATTCTAACATCTTAGGAAGGTACTACCGAAAAGACTATTTCAAATGATTGTATTTCTACTATCCATTGCAGGTTTACTGAACCTGTTATTCTATGTTTTTGCTATTGGTTTTGTTGTCTCGCTGATACTAGAACAGTGGTTAAAAAATAGACCTCTGTCTGTTGACGCATCAATGAACGAGAGAAACATGTACATCGTACAGACCAACCGTAAATACTGTTGGAGGCAAGCATGGGTCACGAATTTAATATGGTTCATGGTCAATGTAAGTCTGTTTATGATTTCAAGAAACATGCAAACACCAACAGATACATTCTGGAATGGATTATGAAGTACCATTTGTATGACGAACAAGAAAGACATCAAGGCAGATTTGAATCTGTTGAACAACTAAGACGATTTTTATGCGACAGAAAGTATGATACTAACTGCGATAAAGATATTGGATGTACATTTGATTATATTAAATCTATCAAATGGTTTTTTGAAATAGAAGAATAACTTATTATGAAAATTTTTATTGACTCTGCAGACACACAAGAAATCCTATCTAGATTTGATACAGGATTGGTTGATGGAGTAACTACTAACCCATCTCTTATTAAAAAATCAGGAAGAGATCCCGAAGAAGTATATCAAGAACTAATTGATGCAGGTATCCAAGATATCAGTATGGAAGTTGTTGGTTCTGTTGAAGAAATGTTTAGCGAAGGTATGCGTTTGTTTGAAAAATTTGGTGAACAAGCAACTATTAAAGTTCCTTGTGACCCAGATGGTCTTACAGTTTGTAAAGACCTTGGAATCAATACCGACTGTGCTGCTAAGGTAAATGTTACTCTTATCTTTAGTGTATCTCAAGCAATTCTAGCAGTAAAATCAGGTGCTAGATACCTGTCTCCATTCGTAGGTCGTGTAGATGACCAGAGATTCGGTGGATGTAATTTAATTAGAAGAATTAGAGAGGTTCTTCCTATACATATATGTGCTCAATATAATAACCCTGAGATTTTATCTGCATCTATCAGATCAGTAGGAGATGTTGAACATTCATTTGCACAAGGTGCAGATATAGTTACTATGCCCTCTAAGATCTTTGATGGTATGTACAAACATGTACTGACCGATGTAGGTCTGGATATTTTCCAGAAAGACTTTGAAGAAACTCAGAAACTTATAAACAATGGTTGAAATAACAGAAGAAGAACTACACAGCAATCATGCTACTTACGTTGAAAAATGTGAGAAGGGTGAATCTTTTTTGGTTGTTAAAAAAGATGGTAGAAAATTTATGATGGTTCCTGCATCAGATTTTGAAGATGCTAAATCTTGTGTGAGTATGGATCTAGATGAATATGATTACTTAAGAGATCATGACGACGCTACGTAAAAAATACGTACGACTTCTTAGAAAGATACCATCAAGACATTACTGGTCTATCTTTGTGTTCTTATCTCTATACTTTGTTGTTCCAATGAGTGAGATCACCGTAACAGTTGCTGCAATTCTTTACTATAAATTTGAAAGAAATATATCTCCTTTCATACAGAAAATAACTAGTAGAATTCCAGACTGGATACGCTTTGGTGGTAGTTTTCTTTTCTTTCTTGTTATGATCAATGATACTTTACTTTATGTTGTTCTGATTGGAGCAGCATTCTGGAGTAGAAAACAGGTGTTGCAGGATGAGAAAGAACGTGCTACAATGAGCGAGTAATCACGCACATCATGAAACCAACTGTCTTACTTGAACGCTACCCCTACCGATACGTACAGGTAGGTTACCTAAAAACTAACGGTAAACCAGATTACCGTATACAAAAATTTAATGATTGGACTGAAAGGTACAACGATATGTACCTACTAGATAATTCCATACAACTAGATACTGCTATGGAAGATTTTGAATATACAAAATGGTTAGACCCTGATCCAGAGGTCGCCGCCTATGCACACAACGCTTCTTAACTATTATGTCGTCCGTAAAAGAACATCTTGATTCTGCTGAGGAATCAATCAGACAAGCAATTATTCACTGTCTTAATGATAAGAAAGATGATCACCTTGAGGATCTTTTCAAAGCACTTACCATGGTAAGTGGTATTAAATCTAAGGTATTTGAAATAGATCTTGGTAACATCAATCTAAATCTTGATGAACTAAACAATAATCCTATTACATTCAATACATCTGACTACATAGTTACAGATGGAGTTGACTACATCCCTGGGTATCGTCCTGGTGGAGATATGGATTCACTTGATAATGTTATTCAATTCCCTAATGCTGATGAGTCTCGGGAAGACTCCTAAACTCGCCCTGGTGGGTCTGCTCAGATATTAATGGGGTCTTCGGACCCCTTTTTTTATTGTCTTATATAAATATCTTGGAAGCACTAGGTAAATAATAGGATGTCTCGAGCTCGCGTCGATCAAATAGTCAATCAAGCAGGTACAGGTTTAGTAGAATTTCCTTACGGTCTTGAAGTCAGTGCTGATCAACCATTAAAAATTGGTGGACCTGTAACACTCCATGGAGGTTCTTCATCCACAGTAGCAAACCAAATACCTAAAACAGGAAGCAACGGAGAACTGGTGTGGGGAACACTCCCTAGTTTTGAGGTCTCTGCTGTAGATTCTGGTAGTAATTTTGGAGTCCAAATTAGTGACCCCTCAGGTCAGTTTTCTTCGACTCAAGTAGAATTTGTTGGTGGTTCAAACGTAACTTTAACTAGAGCAGGTAATCAGATTACGGTTGCCTCTACGTATGTTAATACCAACACAGTTACCACTCTAGAATCAGGTGGTAGTCCTGTATCTGGTACGTTGATTCTTGCGGGTGCAGGTAGTACCACAATCTCACAAAACTCAAACACTTTTAGTATCAGTTCTGTTGATACAACTTATACTGCTGGAACTGGTATCAATTTAGTAGGAACAGAATTCAGTCTTCCTCAAGCATTAAACACATCAGACTCTCCTACGTTTGATGCCCTTACTGTTACCAATGCACTCTCAGCAGGATCTATTGCATGTAGTGGTAACGTAACTGGTACATGGGATGGTAATACAATCGCAGTTAATAAAGGTGGTACAGGATCAACCACTGCGTCTGCTGCATTCCTAGCACTAGCACCTAGCGTTGCTTCAGCATCTGCTAAGTTCCTGACTACAGATGGAAGTAGTATTTACTGGGATAATTTACCATCTACTAGTGGATTCACACCAGTCACATATCAGATGACTGCACTGGATGGTGCAACTTCTAACAATGTTAAGACTAGAATCACTGATAACGGTGGTAACTATTCAGAAGTTGTTTTCACAACCAGTGATGATATTACTTTAAACAGATCTGGTAATATTATTACCATAGGATCTACAAACGCAAACGATACTGTACTAACCTCAGAACAGGTGGAAGATATCGTTGGTGGAATGGTAGACAACAACGCTAATACTGGTATCACAGTCTCATATAATGATGTGACTGGTAACATGGAATATGCTGTTAGTTCTACAGCAGTTTCAGACGCTGATACAACATATGATTTAACTGCTGCTCAAATTACAGGTGGTGTTGGTCTCCAATTAATTCCAGGTGGCACAGGACAAGGCAGTGCTACTGATCAGGTTAATATAATTGGTGGTAATAACGTCACAGTCCAGAGAGACAGTGCTAACGGAAATATTACTGTTGCTGCTACTGATACCAACACTGATACTGTTACTCAATTACAAGTTACTGGACCTAATACTACAGGTGGTTCATATGCTTCTGGAAGTATTTCTTTCCAAGCATCTGGATCTATCAACATGGTTCAGGCAGGACAGGTCATTGCTATCAGTGCATCCGATACAAACTCTTATGTAAATGGTGCAACTTGGAGTCAAATTAATGGTTCTTTAACTCTTGATAGATCAGATGCACTATCAGATATTGTTCTACCTATAACAGATCTTCAAACATACTTGGACAATAGGTATGTTACTATTGCTGGTGCTACTGATGCAAAGATTACATCAGCCTCATGGAACACTGGAAATGGTAATTTAACTCTAGGTGCTAATGATGGTAGTGCTGCTCTCGTCGTCAATCTTGATGGTAGATATACCACAGACACTGGTCCTAACTGGTATGTTAAGTCAGGAACTTTTGCAGTAGCAGGTAATAATCCAGGTGGATATCATACAAATAGATTACTTTTAAATCTTGTTAGAGACGATGGAGCCGCGGATACAAATCTTTCTATTGAGACTGAACCTTTATATGATTATCTTGATACACTGTATGCTCCTATCACTACTGTTGATACTGCTGTAAGTTCTTTTACATTTAGTAATGGAACTATGAACATGACTGTTAGCAACGGTGATGCTTATAGTTTTGACCTAGATGCTAGGTACATTACAGAAGATACTAAAGTTACTGGTGCTACTTTTGATGTTACAACTGGTGTTCTAACACTAACACAAGGTGTAAACGCTCCATCTGGTAGTCCAAATCCACCTGCTGCTGTTACTGTAGATTTAGATGGTAGATTTAAACTAGATTCAGCAATAGACGTTGCTGTTTCAACAATGAATTTCAACCCAGCTAACGGTCAACTATATGCTGCGAGGAATGATGGTACTAATACTCCTACTGAAAGTTTAGATGGTAGATATTTTGATGATGTTAGTTTAGTTGGTACTACATTTACTTTTAATAGAACGAGTGGTTCTAACAAAGTTATTACTTTAAATCCACAAAGAATTGATGTTCCTAATGGAGCAAAGTTACTTTTCTACAATGCTTCTGCTCCCTGTGGATATACACAGGTTACTAGTACCATACTTAACCAATCAGCATTAAGAGTTGTTACTGGAACTGGATCTGGAACTGGTGGTAATAAATCATTTACTAATGTATTTGCTGTAGGTAAAGCGGACGGTGCTACCATTGGTAATGGAAACTTAGATGTTGCTGGTGGAGTTAATGCAGTCTTTGGATCTGGATTTGCTGTTAATAAAGGAAACCTTGCTTTGAATGGTAGTCCGACTGCAACCCTTGGATCTGATTTCCAAATTAATATTAATGGTGCCCCAGGAGTAGGAAATTTATTTACAGGACACCATGGATTGACTATAAGTGAGTTGGCGAGTCATGCACATCAATATCAAAGAGCTAATTTTAATGGTAGAGCAGACTGGGATGACGGTACATGTTCTCGAAGTCATAGTTTTATTCCTTCAGGTAACACTGGTGGTAACGCAGGTCACACACATTATGTAAATGGTACTCCAGATAAAGGAAACTTAGCTGGTGGTTATAGTGGAGATATTAGTGCTGGTAAAGGAAACATGGCGATTACTGGTAATCCAGAAGTCACTGGTGGTGTTAGTACGAGTGGTGCAACTCAGCTAAATATTACAGGATCCCCTGCATTTTCTGCTGGTAGCATAGACTTAGATGTAAAGTATGTTGATGTTATAATATGCGAAAGAGTAACCTCTGCACCTGGACAATGTGATCTTAATAATGGAGACTAATGAAATTAGAAACTGGTGATTTTTGTCCGTTGGTAAATGGACCATGTAAAAAATTTGAATGTAAATGGTGGATTCAAGTCAGAGGTAACAATCCTCAGACTGGACAGGAAATTGATGAGTGGGATTGTACAATAGCATTCCTACCTATGTTAATTGTTGAAGCATCACAACAATCTAGATCTACTGCAGCTGCTGTAGAAAATTTTAGAAATGTTTCTACTGAACAGAATCAACAACTACAAGCAAATTTATTAGAAGCACAGAAGATTGTACCTGCTATTGTCTCTGCTGCTCTAAATAATAAAGGCATTATAGAAGAAAGCAAATGAAATTTTATCTTATGAGAGGTAAGACCGACTATGATGGACAGGTTGCATTTAATTCTGATCTATATTATACAGATAAAAACCTCCTAGCAGAAATTGACGAGAAGTATTGGTGTCTTCGTTATGACGATGAAGTTGCTCCTGCTATTTCTGATATAGAACTAAGCACTGGAGAACATAGATCTCTCGATCAAGATGAGATAAATACTTTCAGTGCCTTAGCGGAAAGACTTTATAACGAGGCAAAAGTCGCTATGGATGCGGCAATTGAAGCAGAACAGAGACAAGATGATGAAGAATACATGCGCAATTACATTACTTGGAGTGTAAGGGCTAAGAAATCTAGAGATGAGATGTTAGCATCATCTGATCCCTACATTCTATTGAGTAACTTAGATGATACTGGTTGGGAAGCGTGGAGACAATGGGTTAGGGATCTTCCACAACAATATGATGCTCCCATGAATATAGATTCATGGACTGAACCACCAACAAATGCAAATGATATGGTTTCTGATATTTTCACTAAATTTAAACGCAACTGTGAAACTACAAAGAAACTGCACGATCATTACTATCCCTAACTGATAAATACCTTTATTACAGGGGAAGTAGTGTCTAATGTCTAAAATTAGAGTAGATGAACTCATCAATCAAAGTAATAGTGGACCTACTCTAGCAGTAGAAGGTCTTCGAGTTCCCACTACTAAATCTTTATTAATTGAAGGCATCATTTCTCTGAATGGTGACACTGGATTGACTGGACAAGTTCTTTCTAGGACTACTACTGGAGTGGGTTGGAGTAATGTACCCCTCACAGATAATAATACTACTTACACACTCAGCACTATTGATGGTGCTAACCCTTCTACAGATAAAGTAATTAGATTGTCTGCTGGTGGATCTGGAACTGGATACACTGATGTTGTTCTTGTAGCAGGCAATAATGTTTCTCTTACAAGAAACGCTGGAAGAATTACTATAGATTCTTCATTTACTGATACAAATACTGTTACAAGAATAGGTTCTGGTGGACAGAATTATACTGATGGCGATGTTAATCTAATCGGAACTGGTGCAGCGACAATCACCCAGTCTGGTAGAACATTTACTATCAATGTTAACGACGACAACACAACATACACTGGAGAGAGTGGCGTTACAGTCACTGGTGATAATAAAATTAAAATTGGACAACCTGTAGGTCCAACTGATCCTGTTACATTTCAGCAAGTAACTGTTAGTGGAAATTTAATTGTACAAGGTACAACTACTACAAGTAATACAGTTACTATATCTTCTCAAGACAAATTTATTAACTTAAATGATGTTGTAATTCCTACAGATGCTGTAGCAGATGGTGGTGGAATTAAACTTAAAGGTGATTCTCCTCATACTATTCTGTGGAGTAATACTGATGACTCATGGACTTCTTCTGAGCATTTTAATATTGTTAGTGGAAGAACTTATAAAATTAATGGTACTGATGTCATCACTAGCACAGGACTTGGAAATGTTATTAGAGCATCTAGTTTAGAATCTGTTGGTGTTCTATCTGCTGGTAGATGGGAAGCACAAACTATTGATATTGCATATGGTGGTACAGGCAAAACCACTGCTAATGAAGCACTGAATGTTTTTCTACCAGCACAAGCAGCAAATGCTAGTAAGTATCTAACAACTGATGGACAAAATACATCTTGGGCTGCTATACCTCCAACATATAATGGATGGAGTATTGGTGATAACAGTGTTACATCATCTGTAGACTCTAATGATATTGTTAGATTCATTGGTACTGGTAGTGCTTTAGTCACGTTGGATAATGTTAATAAAAGATTAACTATCAATGCAGACAACACATCATATAATCTATCTGTTGAGAACCAACAGGAAGCAAACAGAAAAAGTATTCGTTTAACAGATAGCACTGGATATTCTGAAGAGGTAGTTTTATCTGCTGGTACTGGTGTTACTCTAACAAGAACTGGAACAAGACTGGAGTTCTCTGTAGCTCAAGACCTTGCTACAAGTGCAATACCTACTTTTACTGGTCTTAATGCTACTGGTACTGTTAATGCTACAACATACACTGGTTCTGGAGCACAACTATCAAATTTAACTGGAGTTCCTAATGGAGTTTATGGTAGTTCTGGAGTCATTCCTGTTATCTCTGTTGATCCAAGTGGTAGAATCACAAATATTTCTACTGCACCAAACACAGGAGCAGCAGGTTCTGGTGGTATTGTTGCTGGTGGTAGTGACTACTCAATACAATATAATAACAATGGAGGACTCGCTGGTTCAGATAAGATTAAGTTTGAACCTATTCAAGGTGAGTTAACACTTAAAGGATATCTTGTATCAGATAATATTGTATCTACTGGTGCAACAATTACAGAACTACAAGCACTTGATTACATCAAGTTCCCAAGTAAAACTATAAGTGAACGTGATTATCTAAATGTTTTAAATGGATCTGTAGTTTATAATAATGTTAATAACCGACTTGAAATGTATCAAGACGGTGAATGGATTCCTATAGGTGGTATCACACAACTTGGAGATCTATTAGATGTTCAAGCAGGACACCCTGGTGATGGACAAGTTCTAAGTTTTAGTTCTAATGGTAATAGATGGGTTCCTACTACTGTTACTACTGGTGGTGGTATGCAGCAGAATAGTTCGATGGTTGTTAACAACAACACCATTCCTTCTGGTTCTGGTAGTCTAACATTTAACTCTGCACAAAACTTACTTACATTTACTCCACCTGATATTACCAATTTTATTACAACTGAAACAGATCCAATATTTTCTGCATCACCTTCAGCAGGTATTACCAGTGCAAATATTTCTAATTGGAACTCAGCATATAACTGGGGTGATCATTCTATTGTTGGATATTTACAAGCAACAAACACAGATAAAGCAAACTGGAATCAATCATACAGTTGGGGAAACCATGCTTCTGCAGGTTACCTAACAGCAGAAGTAGATACTCTTGATAGTGTAACTGGTAGAGGTAATACTACTATCAATAATATCTCAGTTGGAAGACTAACTGCTGGTGGTTTGCTTTATCCAAACACCAACGGGACTTCAGGTCAAGTTTTGACCAGTGATGGCACAGGAAATATTACATGGTCTACTGTATCTGGAGGAGGTGGATCAACTGTAACTGATATAGATGATCTTACTGATGTTACTATTTCAACTCCAACTTCAGGTCAAGTTCTTTATTACAATGGAAGTAACTGGACTAATGGTGTTACTTCATCTTATGGTGACTCTGATGTAAGCACACACCTCAATACTTCTAGTGCTACAGCAGGTCAGATTCTTAGTTGGAATGGTACAGATTTTGTTTGGGTAGCAGATCAAACTGGAACGAGTGGTGCTACTACCTTAGGTGCATTAACAGATGTTGATGTTACTGGTGCATCTGTGGGTAGCATTATCAAATATAACGGAAGTTCTTGGGAGATAGCAGCAGATCTAACAGGTGGAGCAGGTGGTGCTAACGTAACTATCTCTGATGATCCTCCATCAAATCCTAGCTCAGGTGATTTATGGTGGGAGTCAGATAAAGGAAGATTAAAGATCCTTTACTCTAGTGTATGGGTTGACGCCAATCCTGTTGGAGGTGGCGGCGGTGGTGGTAGTGGATCTTACGCCAATGCTGATGTAGATTCTCATCTTAATATTGGTAGTGCTACATCAAATCAAATTTTAAGTTGGAACGGTACTGACTATGCTTGGATAGCACAGGTCGATACTGATACAACATACACTGCTGGAAATGGTCTCAATCTAGTAGGAACACAGTTTAGTTTCGATGCAACTTATTCTCCTACTTTTGCAGGATTAAGTTTGAATGGAACTGCACTACCATTTACTGATGGAACATATGATCTTGGTAGCACAACTAAGAAATGGAGATTTGTGTACACTGATGGATTAGTTGCTGGTGGTTTAACTTATCCAACTTCTAACGGGACTAGTGGACAGGTTTTAACCAGTAATGGATCGGGTGGCGTCACATGGTCTACTGTATCTGGAGGTGGTGGTGGAGGTGCTAGTGTATCTGTTGGTGATTCTGCACCTGGATCACCTAGTAACGGAGACTTGTGGTTCAAGTCTGACGAAGCTAAATTAAAAATCAGATATGAAGATGGTACTAGTAACCAATGGGTTGATGCTTTACCTGCAGGTTATAGTCTTTCTTCTGCTACTACCGATGATGTATCAGAGGGATCAAGTAATCTTTATCATACAACCGATAGAGCACGAGCTTCTATAAGTGCTGGTGGAGATCTTGCTTACAATTCTTCTACAGGTGTGATGAGTGTTACTCTTCCAACTGTACCATCTACTCTTAATGATCTTAGTGATGTAGATGCAACAACTGGTGCTGCTAATGGTAAAATTCTTAAGTACAATGGTTCTTCTTGGGAGATGGCAGATGATCTATCTGCTGCAGGTGGTATTGCCCTAACAGATCTATCTGTTGTTCAAGCATCTGCTGGAACTGCTGCACTATCATATAATAATGGAACTGGTGTCTTTACATATACTCCTCCAGATCTTTCTAACGCTAACACTGCATATGGTTGGGGTGATCATGATGCTGTTGGATACTTAACTTCATCTTCTAGTTTAAATGGAGCTAATGTAAATGCAATGCGTGACTTTACGCATGAACATATAGCTACGGGTACTTTTACTCAGTCTGGTACAACTAGAGTTTTTGCAGATGGAGCAGTAACTTATGCAAAGATTCAAAATGTATCAGCAGCAGACAAAATATTAGGTAGAGTAACGACTGGTGCGGGGGATATTGAAGAGTTAACACCTGCGCAGATCCGTACCATGATAAACGTGGAGGATGGTTCTACCGCTGTTGCTCAATCAAATGGAACTAATCAAGGCACTAGTGATTCTGTTAGTCTAAACACAGGTTATACTGAAATATTCAGTGTAGATATAACTCCAACTACTAATACCCGTAAGATTGTTGTTATGTGTAGCATGTTGTTTACAATTGCAAATACTGGTGGTAATCTTTACTCAGCTCCTCTCGGACAACATAAGTTGACTCGTACAGTTAGCGGAGTAGAAACAGAACTTGTTGTTGGAACTGCTATCTCTCAAAGAGATAACGTGAGTGCTACTAAATATCAAGATGGAATGTCCTCAATTTCTTATTGGGATCAACCTGCTGTAGATACACTCGTTACATATAAATTATATGCATCTCGTAATTCTAATACAAATAGCGGTTCAGTTTCTCAAGGTAACATGGTCTTAATGGAGGCAGGATAATGAATATTATAGAACTACAAGAGGCATTACTAGCACTTGGAATAAGTGATGATCAGTATGTTTTAAAATTGAATGGTGATGTAACTGATAGTGCTAGTTTTATATCAGCTTATAGTGTTGTAACTGGTACAGCAAATGGTAACAATATAGAATCTAATGATGTGAGTTTGATACCAGTAACTTGGGATCAAGTTTCAGCAAAAGATACTGAACTAAAAGCAGCTGCAACTCAAGTTGCATATCAACAGCAAAGACATGAAGAGTATCCAAGTTTCGGTGAGCAGCTAGATTATATCTATCATCATGGTATTGATAAATGGAAGACTGATATTGTAGACCCTGTTAAAACAAAATATCCAAAACCTAGTTAAGTAACATGGCAATAAATTTTCCCGATACTCCTACTTCAAATCAAGTGTTCACATCTGGTGGTAACACATGGACTTGGGATGGAACATCTTGGGTAACAAGTAATACTACTGATATACCTGGGCAACCAGTAATTTCGTGGACTCTTACACAAACAGCAAACACACATTACATATTCTCTGGTGAAGGATTCCCTACAAATGCTGAGGATCCAACTTTATATTTGATAAGAGGTCAGTCATACGTTTTTAAAAATAGATCAGGTGGACATCCTTTTAGAATTCAATCCACTGGTCCTCAAGCAGGTGGTGGTACAGCATATAATAGTGGTGTAACAAACAATGACGCTGGTAATGGATCAGATCTCACATTTGTTGTTCCAATGAATGCACCTGATACATTGTACTATCAGTGTACATCACACCCTAATATGTCTGGAACTATAAATGTTCTAACTTCTCAGCAGTCACTTGCTCTTAATGATCTTAGTGATGTAGATGCAGTCAATGGTGCTCAGGTTGGATATATTCTGAAGTACAATGGTGCTTCATGGGAGGTTGCTCCTGATTTAACTGGTAACACACCAACATTAACTGAAGTATTAACTGCAGGGAATACAACTTCTTTAGCAACAACAGTAGGAGACTTTACATGTAGTAACCTAACAGTCAATGGAACGACAACCACAGTCAATAGTAATACAGTTAATATTGGAGATAATATTTTAACTCTTAACAGTGATGAAACTGGTACTCCATCACAAAATGGTGGACTTGCAATTGAAAGAGGTACATCTGCTAACGTAGAAATTCGTTGGAATGAAACTTCAGATCAGTGGGAGTTCACTAATGATGGTTCTACTTATTCTGGAATGGCGTCAGCATATGGTGATGCTGATGTTACATCTTTGATGGGTCAGTATGATTTTCATTTATTACCTACAACAAACGCTACCTATGATATTGGTAGTGCAGATAAAAAAGTAAGACATCTATTCTTAAGTGATAATAGTATTAAATTTACTAATGATAGCAACCCTCCACAATCATTCTCTCTTGGTGCTCCTAATGGTGTGCTTACCTATGAAGGCAAAGCAGTTGTAACTACAGATACTACTGGTCTTGCTGACGCAGACGGTGTGAGATGGAGTTCTGCTAGTAGTTCATTCATAAAAGATAGTCGAGTTACTGAAGCTGCTCCTGTTGGTGCAATCATGATGTATGCTGGATCTACAGCACCTGCAGGTTGGTTGTTATGTGATGGTACAACAACAGCTTCTTATGGTGCTCTCGCAGCAATAGTTGGACAATACACTCCTGATTTAAGAAATAGGTTTATTGTTGGTGCTGGTTCCACTTATTCTGCTGGTGCTACTGGTGGTGAAGCAACAGTGACCTTAACAGTAGATCAAATGCCTTCACACTCTCACTCTTGGGATCGTCAAGATGCATCGGTCGATCAGGGTTATCGTCCTTGGCCAGCAAGTAACAATGATTGTAATCTTAACGTTGTTCAAACTGGAAGTGCTGGTGGAGACCAAGCACACAACAACTTACCACCATATTATGCGATGGTTTTCATTATTAAGCATTAAATAAATATCTTTATGGCTATTTCATTCCCATCGAATCCTTCAACAGGAGCTACACACACTGCAGCAGGTATTACCTGGGAGTGGGATGGAACCTCTTGGGTATCTCTTTCTCCTGCTGGTGGTGGAGGTGGATCAACTACTCTTGGTGGTCTAACAGACGTAACACTAGCTTCTTTAACAACAGATCAAGTCATTAGATATGATGGTACATCTGAATGGTTAAACGAATTAAATAATGTTATTAACGTAACAACAAAAGGAAGTGATAATCTTACTCTTCCTTTGATTCTTGGATCTGCTGCTACTGGTAATGTAGAAACATTTGCAGACGATACTCTTACATACAATCCATCTACAGCATTGATTACTGGTGCAAATATTTCTGGTAGTTCGACTGGACTATCTGGTAATCCAAATGTAGTAGTAAATAATTTAACTGTAGGTGGTCTTGCTAACTTTACTAATTCAACTGATGCAACATTCACTGGAGGTATCACTACAGGTAATGGATCTTCTGGATCTACTCAATGGAATGCAGCATACAACTGGGGAGATCATAGTGTTAATGGATATCTAGTTGCTGGAGATCTTACCAGTATTCCTATCAATACTTTCAGTGATGTTGATACAGCATCAGCAGCACCAACAAACGGACAAGCACTCATCTGGGATTCTACTGCTGGTAAATGGGAGCCAGGAAATGCTGCAGCTGCATCAGAAGTTGATCCTGTATTTACTGCTTCACCTGCTGGTAGTATTACATTAACAAAACTATCAGAATGGAATGCTGCATACGGATGGGGTGATCATGGTGCTGCTGGATATTTAACTCAGGTTGCATTGCCTGATCTCACTGATGTAACTTTAGCTAGTTTGACTGGAGGAGATCTCATTAAGTACAATGCATCTTCATCACAATGGGAAAATTTTACTCCAACATATTTAACTGCTGAGTCTGATACTCTTGATACTATTACAGGCAGAGGTGGTACTACATCTAATAACTTATCTGTTGGTGACCTCACAGTTACTGGTAACCTACTTGTACAGGGAACAACCACTAACACTAACGTTAATACTCTCAGCGTATCTAACAATGAGATTGTTATTAATGATGGTACAACAGGAACTCCATCACAAAATGGATCAATCAGAATTGATAGAGGCACGTCAACTGATACAGTCTTACGTTGGAATGAAGCTACTGATAAATGGGAGTGGACAAATGATGGAACTAATTATTATAACTTAAATAACTATACTCTTTCTGTAGGAACTACCTTAGCAAGTAACGAAGCTACAGTTACTCTTACCGCTACGGATGGTACAACATCTAGTTATCAGATTCTTGCTCTAGGTGGTACGACATTAACACATGAACCTGCTAACAATAGAATTACTTTCAATAGTGTTCAACCAGTAAATGCTGATTGGAATTCTGCATCAGGTCTATCACAAATTCTTAATAAACCTGCTAGTTTCTATACACTACCTCAAGCATCTACAACTGTATTAGGTGGCGTTAGAATAGACGGAACTAGCATTACCATGGCGTCGAACGGGCAGATTAGTGCTGCTCCTAGTGGATATACATTGCCTGTTGCAACTAATGGAACGTTGGGTGGTGTAATGATTGGAGCTGGTCTTTCTATCACTGCTAGTGGTGTTCTTAGTTCCAATGTTCAATCTCTTCCCGTTGCTTCTACTACTGTATTAGGTGGTATTAAGATTGGTTCTGGATTAGCGATCGATAGTAGCACTGGAATTGCTAGTGTAACTCTTCCAACTGCATCTGCTACTGTTCTTGGAGGAGTTAAAGTTGGAACTGGATTAAGTATTGATTCTTCTGGAATTCTTAGCACTTCAGCATCTGCTATCGCTATTGCATCACCAACATCTCTTGGTGGTATTAAGAACGGTACCACAATTAATATAGATCAGACTACAGGTATTGCTAATATTGTTCCTGCTACAACTTCTCAATTGGGTGGTGTAATTATTGGATCAGGTCTTGCTGTTACTGCTGCTGGTGTTCTTAGTGCGACTGGTGGCGGTGGAGGAGGAGGTGGTACTCTTTCTAGTAGAACAACTGTAAGTGGAACCACAATTCTCTTAGCACCTGGAACTTATGATACGTTAGATTTAGTTGGATTCAAATCATATGTATTGATGCAAATTAACTTATCTGATGCAGCATGGTGTCGCATATATAGTAGTAGCCAAGCAAGAACTAACGACGTAAATAGGAACGTAGGTGAAGACCCTGATCCTGGTTCTGGTGTACTCGCTGAAGTAATCACCTCAGGTCAGAATCAACAACAAATTATAACACCATTTACTGTTGGTGGTAATACTGAATCACCAGTTAGTACCAACATTTATGTAACTGTAGAAAATCTTTCTGGTGCGAACACAACAATCACTGCAACTCTTACAATATTGCAACTGGAGAATTAACAAATGACTGTAACCGCAACTACACATAGTAAACCAATCGGGTGGTCGAGAAGTGATGTTATCGATCAGATCGAAGACGCACTTACCACAGTTGGAGCACACATGGGTCCTGTTACTGGGTTAGTTGGTGGTATTAAATCTTGGACTACTGGTGGACAAAATACTGATCGTTCAGGTAGTAATGAGTGGGATTATTGGTATGATGTTTTCCCATCTTCTTCAACAGGATCAGGAACTGGTGCAAGTTTTGAAATAGGTTCTTATGGTGGACAAGTAAGATATGTTAAAGTTAATCGTCAAGGTTATGGATACGTAAATGGAGATGTTCTGACTTTAAATGATTTAGATTTTGGTGGTACTGGTTCTAATGGTGTACAAGATATTAATGTAACTGTTTTCGTTGAAGGATATGCTAGTGGTGGTACTACCTACAATCTAGAATATGACTCTTCTAATAATTTGACTGGTATTGATGCTAATGGTTCAATCGCATCTACAAATATATCCTCAGCAGCAAACATTACTATCGCTGAAGGTGATACTCTTATATTAAAAGCGATGACTCAATACACATACCTCCTTTGGTATGATCCTAATAATGATACTTCTTTAGGAAACACACTAGCAAGTGGTACTATTTCTAATTATACTACTGGTTGGTTAGATGGTTGGATGCCAGCGAATGTTGTTAACCAAGCTGCATGGCAATGGAGCACTCAAAATGATAGTTGGTATTTAAAATGGAAACCTTCTCCTGGACAAGCAGGAACATATTATTTAAAATCCACTTCACTTACTTCTATACACACAGTTACCGTAGTTGCTGCTTCTAGTTCTAATGTTGTTGCTAAATCTTACGGTACAACTTCTTCATTTTTTGATAAGCAAAATCGACAAAGCGCAGTGTCACCTTGGGGTGTATGTAGGAGAGAAATTGAGGCAGGTAAAAAATTTGGAATTACCTATCAATCATATTCTTTTGAATCAGATACAAATGGTAGAACAGAACTTTCTATTTCTACAGGATCTGGTTATCGTCCACAGACATCAACTCTTCCTAGTAATTATACTGTCTTAAGTAATTCACGTACTGCTCATGGTAGTCTTTATGATTGGTCTAATGACCTAGCGGTATCAGCTGATGATATAGCAAATCAGATGTACGATGCTAGTTTTAAAGGAACTCCTCAATTCGACATACCATATGAACCTAATGGTGATAAACGTTTTAATGATTCTACTATTGCTAATAGTCCTGTTCCATCTTTCGCTACAATGCGATATGATGATCATGCGCAAAGAATTGCAGATTATAATGCATACAATGCATACTCTCTTGATTTAATTTCTTATCAGTCTTCCATTGATCCAAACTTTGTTGTTTATTCTTTTAAGCAACCTAACTTATCATCAACTAAGTTAAGAGATAATAGTTTTATGACTTGGTTTGTTCATGACTATACAAGTCCCGCACTATTTAATTATGATGAGTTGTGGTTAGGTGGTGTTACTGTTATTTCACCATCTACTAATGAAGATGCTCCACACATCAGGTTTAGAAGTTTCTTAGGTGGTCCTCATCAAGTTGTTAATAATTATGAACTAAGTGTGAGATCTGCTGAGTGTGGATTCTTACCTTATGAAAGTTTAAGTGGAAATGGTAGTGCGGAGGGTACTCCATATACTGATACAATTTATGGAACTACATCATTGAGTACTAAATCAGGAAGCACTGCTTATGTTAATATCTACACCAGATCTAATTTATCTCATACAAATAGGAGTATTGGTGGTGATGTAGCATTGAAAAGTAACAGTCAATTTTATGCACGACAACAGTTATCTAATGCTACTAACTTTAACGCAGTTATTAAAGGTCTTCCTTTAAGTATAAACATAGCTCCAGTACCATACTATCTACCTAATGATTTTGCTATGATTGATTTTGATGTTGCGACTCCATCAGCAAACATTCAGCAAGGTGATACTATTACTGTTGGGACATCAGAAATTTACACTATAATTACAGGATCATACAATCAAGATGGCAGAACTAGAGGAATTCTATTCTGTGCTAGAACCACCTAATCGGGGGTACGATGAAAAGGTTAATAGTAAAAGCGTGTGGTAATTCTCCTCTCGAAGAGATTCGTGCTTCTATTGAAGCGAGAGTTCCTTATGCTCAGTTTCATCAGAGTCTTGAAAGTTTTCGTATAATAAGTTTTGATATTCCTGATGAAAATATTGACCAAGTAAAAGGTAATGTTAATGATTGTGGACATAGATGTTTTTGGGATACAACTATTGAATTAGATCCTATAAAAGAAGAAGTTATCGTAGAAGATATAGAAACAGAAGTTAGTTTAGAAGCAAGTCAAGATACAACGTGGGCTACATCTGCTGGTGGTCAGTATAGATGGTTCCGTGTTGTTCAGTGGGACGGACAACCTGTATTTGAATACTCATTTGATCAGTCCACTTGGTACAAACCAGGAATTAGTATTGCTGGGGGAGCAGGATACACATTTTACTTTAGACAAAACGACTCATCAAATACTAATTATCCACTGAGATTATCTACAACTCCTGATGGTATATGGAATGGTGGTGTAGAATACACAGGAAGTAATTGGAACGCTGGTAACTATGCACCTGGTAGTAGTAGTCATCAATCAAATTATAGTTTTCAAGGTCCACCTCAGACTAGTAATTACACTCCACCTGTTTTATATCCTTATTGTCCTAATCAACCTGGGATGTACAGATATCAATCATCTCCAGCAAGACATGGTAGTTTCAGCTATAGATTAAATGCGTGGCATCTAGATAGAATTTCAAAGAAAAATAGATCAGCACTTAATAATCAATACACTTATACCCAAACGGGTGATGGTGTTGATCTTTATATTATTGATAGTGGAGTTAGAGGTGCGAGTAGACCTACTGGTTCAACAGCAGCACTTCATCCAGAATTATATGATCCAGACAATAGAAGTAGTTTAACTGGTACATCAGAACAAGGAGACTATAGAGTATATGAGTTAAGTAACTACAGTGGTGTTGGAAATACTAATGAGGATGATAATGGACATGGAACTAACTGTGCAATTCTAGCTTCTGGATGGAGATATGGAATTGCTAAGGATATAAGAATCTATTCACTTAAAGCATTCAATAGTAATCTGGGTGCTACCTTTTCTGATCTTGCTTCAGCATATCAAGCAGTTATAGATCATAATAATCCTAGTAGTGCTTACTACAAAGGTAATAATAGACCAGCGATTATTAACGCTTCTTTTGGTGCTACCACTCCCAGTGGAAGTAATCCTATAATTGAATTAAATGATTCTGGTACAGACTATCCATACAATGAACTAGAAATTTTAGATGAGATTGAAAGCACTGTTTCTAGATCAAATAATATTATTATTTGTCGCTCTGCTGGTAATGGATTTATATCAGCAAGTGATACATTCTTAGGTCCTCTACAAGCAAAATTTAAAACTGGAGCTAGGACTGGAGGACCAAAAGATTTAAGATTTAATGCAGAGGATTTTGATCAACCTAAGATTGTTGTTGGTGCTACTGAACCTGGTGATAATGTTGCAGACTTTTCTAACTATGGAAACTCTGTAGATGTCTATGCTCCAGGTCAAAGAATCGTATGTCCTGATTATGAATGGAGTGCTAATACTTCTTATGGAAGTGGTAGTACAACCTATGATAATATTTCAGGAACTTCTTTCTCTACACCTATTGTTGCTGGTATCATAGCGACATGGCTTGAGCATAATGGTTACGATGCTACCACTAGTAATCTACCACAAAAAGCAAAGGACTGGATTCGTACTACTAATGCAGGACATAGAACAGATGCTGGTAGGAGTACTAATTATCCTCTTAATCTGATGGATGAAAGAGAACTTGTTTCTAATCCATTTAGTACCACTAACGCATCTTCTCTACTTGTAGTCAAATTTAACCCAGCAGATGCTGGTTATTTTATAGGAAAAGTAGGAAAGAAAGTACAGATCAGAACACCTTCTCCTATAGCAACCATCGTAGGTAATATTAATTTAACCGAAGCACTTAGACAATGGTGGGGTATCACTGCTGAAGATGCTCTCGCAAATAGTATAACAATTGATCTTGGTACTGGTAATGTATTCACATCAACCAATACTGATGTTGGTGGTAGTGGACCATTTTCTATGGGTATTATTACTGATACGCATCAGGAAACTGATGGTCCTCATTTTGGAAGTGTATCTCTAACCACTAGAACTGATGCACAAGAAGCTAATAATACTGGTACAGGTGTTGGTACTGGTCTTCCTGTTGATGCTGGATACTTCGATCCTACAACAGTTACATTTACCTCCTCAGTAAACAATGGTGCTATCTTCCCATTTGTTGAGAAAACATTTACATGGGATCAAGCACAAGGAACAATCAGTCAGAGTCCGATTGCACATGGATCTGTTGTAAACATTAATCTAGGATACTCAAGTGCTGTTACATCTGGTGGAGAGACAGTTGATGTAGGACCTTGGACTATTAGTGGTGATAGTTTAATTGGTACCAATTTAATATTCAATACATCCACAGGATATCTTCAATCATCTGCTAGTAGTAGTTATTTTCAAGATACATCTTTCAATGTAACAGTAACGGATACTTCTACGGGTAACGCACAAACATATAATTTTATTCTTACAGCTAGTGGCGTTAATAATATAAGATCACACACTGGTGGTTCTCCAGCAGTTCCAGGAAACTTTCAGTTTACTAATCAATGTTCTAGTGAACTGGATAAGTATTGGAAAGTTAATCCTGCTATTGATGGAAACTGGACTCTTGCTTTCCAACCAGGCAACGCACATCTTAATGATCCTAGTATGCAGAATGGAACAAAAGCATATGGAAACCATACTTTTGGGATGAGCGATATTCAGATGCGTGACCAAGCAGTTAATAAAAAACCAATTGGGTTTCCACCAGTACCACATCAGTGGACAGACCAAACACCACCTCCTAGACTCAACTACACTATGTCTCTTGATAATGTTGAGATGCGTGATCAAACAATCAATAAGAAAGCAATTGGTTTCCCACCAGTACCACATATATGGACTCAAGGACCTCTTCCAGGATCTTTAAATTATACACTTACATATCTCAATCCAACTGTTTACATTTCTCCTGGTAGACCATTTGCTTTACTTAATAACGGTCAAATATTTCCTAGATTCTTTGATGAAGTTGATGAAATTGCAGTACCAGCAAACACAGCGTCAGGTGCCTTTGCAGAGATAGATCATTATGATTTTTTAAATGGTAATGCAATAACAGATGCATGTTATCTTAATTCAAGTAGAGAATTTCTAAAAGACAAGAGACCTAGAACAGGATTACTATACCCTAGAGGAAATACTTATAGACCACCAGAAAACTAGTATAAATAGAACAGCAAATAAAATATTATGGCAGACACAAAAAAAGTTGCCGAAGAAAAACCGAAAGGTCCTCTTGGTAAACTTAAAGAAGTAGCTGAG
>CEVS01012312.1_pt1 | contig 21733 bp, 21 predicted proteins | sample 361571 | NCBI WGS metagenome assembly CEVS01 (sample SAMEA2623850, study PRJEB7988) | marine metagenome | isolation source: saline water (ENVO:00002010), including | reverse complement strand
ATCACTTCCCATTTTTGAGACCATGTCTTATTGAACTCTACCCAATGTTCTCCATCTGGATCTTGATCTGATTTGATTGCATCTTCTGGACATTCTGGCTCGCACACACCACAGTCTATACACTCGTCTGGATTGATGACCAACATATTCTCGCCTTCGTAAAAACAATCAACTGGACAGACTTCAACGCAGTCGGTGTGTTTACACATCACACATTTGTCATTTACAACATAAGTCATAATGTATTTAGATATTTTGCAGTTGAATCATAGTTGCGGCAAGATTAATTTCTGGATCTGCAACCAATGTGTGATCAACTAGGCCCTTCTTGATGACTAGAATTGCTTTTTCTTGTCTGGCTTCATCACCGAATAAAGCAATATTGTCATACAACCATTTGTATATGTCTTCAATTTCATCTGGACGTGCCTGTGAACACACCAGTCTCCTTGCTTCAGTAATTTTTCCTTGTTTGAATAATTCTGTCATTTGCAATTTGTAATCTGCTTCTGCTTTATCTGATTTGTTTGGAGCAATCAACGTATTGTCAGTAGAATTCAATTGAACTGTGTTGATAGTTTTTCTTAAATCAGGATAGTGTGCTTTCACATACGTGTCTAATATATCTAAGTCTGGAGTAATTCCTTCATCCATCAGTATCTTTGCAACCCTTGTTGTAAATTCTGTTTGGTCAATACGTTCAATATGGAAACCTTGACATCTGCTGTGAAGTGCTGGAATAACTCTGTTAGGATAGTTACAAGTTAAAATAAATCTGCTTGTTGTATGATACTCTTCCATCACACCACGTAGTGCCGCCTGGGCATTTGGACTTAGATAATCTGCTTCATCTAACAACACAACCTTAAATGCACCAAATGGAATCATTTGCACAAAGTTTATGATAGTGTTTCTTATATCATCGACACTATTTGTCCTACTTGCATTTATTTCCAATACATCTAAATCATTTACTTCAAGTTCGTTGAATAAAACTTTTGCAAGTGTTGTCTTACCTATACCTGCATTACCGCTGAACAATAAATGCGGAATAGTTTTTTCCTTTATCCATTGCTGAACCTGTTTACGTTGTTGTTCATCTCTAAAGACATATTCATCTATAGTCTTAGGACGATATTTTTCTACCCAAAGTTCTTTCATTACCACCCCATATAATTTTTAAACAAACAACCAACAATGACCATAAATGCAATAAAAAATCCTGGTATCATTGCCGCTGGATGCATACGTTCCATTACGTATTTGTTATACTCTTCTACTTCTTTTATTTCTTGTTTTTTCATATCAAGTTCCTTTTTATTAGTTTCATTATTCTTCTTTTCATTTTAAATCTATTGAAGTAATCATAACACTTCTGCAAAGAAATAATATTTTCACTATGGTCTTTAAGTGTACCACACATATACTCCGGACTTCTTTCTGCAAGTTGATTGAACTCCACATCATCAAATTCTATAAGTTTTATCTTTTCACTTGTATTAAATTTAACATATAATAACGCATCACCCTCTCTGATGTCAATACTTGCTACATCCTTTTTAATTTGGAACACAGGTTTACCTGCGGGCCTAAACCAATTCCCTACATCAAAACTTGCTGTAATTGTGTTGGTCTTATCAGTGTAATCGTTGTTATCGTAATAGGCTGGCAATTGATTGATCATTAAACTTTTTTCTGCAAAGAAAAGATATCCTAATGCACCCACTTGATGTAGTCCCCATTTGCCTTGAGGGTTACCTAAGAATAATTGTGCAAAGTCGGGCGATTGTTTTTCGATGTTAACTCTACTTTTTGCTTCATCTATATTAATTTTCATATCCATTGGACTTTTAATTACGAAAACATTTTTTATATCGTCCACAATAGAAGGACATCTGCTTACCTCAGGACCAAAGAACGTTTTATGATCCATGTGTTTCATTAATGGCTCAGGAGCAGGAACTCTTAAAGCACTTAACATCGCTTTTGTGTTGAGTCCTAATCCTTTAATCTTTTCATGTCCTATGTAGGATCTTGTCCAATATACTTTTATCATTAATTTCCTTGCTCGTCGAAATCATCATACAATGAATATTCGGCAGTAAGTTCTTCTCCAGCCTTGATAGGTTTAACAGTCATCAAGTATTTTACAGGCAGTTGATGCCAGAAGCCTGCAACGTTTCTGCAATTAGGATTATCTGAATGATTGTAAAAGGCGCCGAGTGCTGTTCTAATCGCACCATGTGGAAAATTTTTATTTAAAATATGCACAATGCCCAACACCACGTCAGCGTCAAAGTCTTTCGTGGCGAACACACCAAGTCCTTGGACGTTGGAATCTTTTATTGTGATGCCATCTGGTAATGGTTTATACACTAGATGTCCTTCTTTTTATAATACTCTTGTCCTATACCGCTCATTATTAGTAAGACATAAAGTATGGGCCATGCCCAACCAGTAAGATGTCCTAATATATGGAGCGTCATTAACACAATGCCTGTTAAGCCAGTTGTATTAATACCTTTACTTCTTATTTCTGGAATTCTCATATGCATAGTATAATGGCACTATGCTAATTTGTCAAGTATTACTTGCCCTCAGCAACGTAAGGTTTTTCGGAATCTGTTTTTCTGGTAAGTTGGGTATCTGGTTTGGTTTTTGATACTCCTAAAACGGATTGTGCCTCTACTGCCCTAACTGTTATTTTGCCTTCTTGTGCCATTTCAACTTTTAAGCCTCTAGTCCATCTGCCATGTTCTACCAATATCCAATCGCCAACTTCATATTCGTCATCGTTTTCATGACCTTTTGCAAGTACTCTACACCATCTTGGGTGTATGCCTCTTGCTTGTCCATCATCACCTGGAAGTATTATACCGCCAGCAGTCTTTTGTTCACCGAATTCCATATCGGTTACTAACACTCTGTCGTGAATTGGTGTAATTGTATCGGCTTGGTAGACTGTATATGTCTCCTTGGTGTGCCCTAGCATACCTGGATCAATTGGCATTTTATTATTCGCCTTTTTTTACAAAATTACCTTCAGCATCTTCAGTCCATTCTTCTTTGGATTCTTCTGCTTTAGGTTCTACTGGTGCTTCAGCGTCTTGCACTGGTTCTGCACCTTTCTCAACTACAGGTACCTTGCTTGGATTGTCTCTGTAATAGTCAGCAAGAACGTCTTCTCTCTTCTTAACTATTTTACCGCCTGTACCTAATTCGTCGCCTCTAGCATTAACTTTGGCATTGCCAACTGCTATTTCTAGTTCGTTTCTTTTTCTTAAAAGGTCCATGTCCACGGCTTTACCTTGCATGGTTTTATATGTTTTTCTGCCTGTTTGTTTTACTGCCATTGTGGTTCTCCTATTATGTATGTATTTATCTAAGGAACTCCTGCCAGTCCAAGTCATATTGAATTGAATCAACTTTGTGTACTCCTAATAGGAATAATACATAACTTGCTACCGAACTGCCTCTGCCTACACCCCATACAATTTTGTTATCACGCATAAACGTTACCAAAAAGTGTAAGAACTTTAATAAATTTTCGAAACCCATCTTTCTAAATGCTTGTAATTCATCTTTTACCCTCTGCTTGGATATATCATTATCAGGACACACTTGCTCTAAATATTTTTCCATATCAAATTGTTTGTAACTATTTGGCATGAACCATTCATTCTGTAATAATGAATCAAACTCTTCAAGACTAATGTCCATTTTTTCATAGAATTTTAATGCCTGACCTGTTCCTGTGTCTTTTACTGCATGATTGAATTGTTTTGTGTCTTCGTTATCTTCTGTGTACACTTTAAACAAAGTATCCAATTTACCTTTGTAAATTAGATCCATCAAATCATCTGTACCATACTTAGGCAGTCCTAAAGAATCAATTTGCATATCTAATTGTAACTGATTTTGACTAATAAGTCAATAATCTTCTTGCTTTTAATTTGGCTTTGGATGCCACTTTGCGTTTGAATTTCTTTTTGTCTGATTTTAATTTGGCTATTTTTTGACTTATCGATTGTTTTTGCATTCTTTATACTACTCGATATTAATCAAATTGTCAAGATCTTTTCCGCTATCTTTGGCAATCTGTTTTTGCTCCTCGTACCAACGCATTTTCAATTCTTCTTGTAAATCTATTATGAAAAAATTTAATTGTTTTTGGATTTCTGGATTACGTGCCTTAAGATACTTGCTTCTTAATTCTTGTAATTGTTTTTCGATGTCGTTAGTAGAAACTTCTTTTAGATCTTTACTGAAAGGGTGCAAAGACATAACATTATGAAAACTGACCTACATAATGAACGTAAACAGTTTGTCCTTTATCGTAAGTGTATAATTCAAAAACTTTTGGATTAGCCGCACTGTCTATTGAAACTGGTTGACTGAAGTCTGTTTTAACTGTTCCGCCATTAGTTGCGAAAGTAACGTTTCTTGCTCCACCTGTTTGAACTAATTGTACAACAACCTTCTCCATTGAACTGTTGTTCTGTGTCCAATCAGTCATTGTAATTGTAAGGTCGCCACCTACAACTGCGTATTGAAAGTTTCCGTTTGTAGTGGAAACGTTAGCCGCAGAAGTGATTGTGCCAATAGAATGTATTTTTGTAAAGTTTTGTTTAAACAATGCACCAGTTATTTCATTGCCTGAAAAGTTATTTGCCGCATTTTTTCTAGCATAGTTTGTAGTAACTTCTGCTATATGCGTTTTTGTAATCGTGAAATTGTTTTTGATTGTAGAGAAATTATCTCTAAAACCTTGACTATTGTTATCTTGTCCAGCAACTGGAAATGTTGAATCTATGCTTGTATCGTCTATTGCCATAATTTAATGTTCCTTATTGTTATTTATCCTATATATTATAGTGATAGTCAGGAAAGAGTACGTACTGATCCTCTTTATTGCCAGTAGTGCCTTCCACAACGTATCTATCTATTTCAAAGTTTATCTGACGTATGTCAAATGTGCTATTTTTGATTGCTAATCTAACGGATTCCGCTTGTCCTGGCTTACAGAAACAAATTGGCACAGCAGACACATAACCCATTGCCGCCAAACTGCCTGATTGTGCTGTACGCATCCATAAAGGTAACAACGCACCTTCTGTTGAACCTAATGCTTTTACTTTATCACGCATATTGCTAATGTTACTAATATATCTTGTGTAATCATCTGATGCACTCGCTTTGATTAAATCACTGTCAACTTTGATCACTGCATTCTTAGGTCTGAATCTAAATGGATCTGCTGGACTTTCTGCGACCGATCCAACCAATAAGTCTGGACCTGTAACCATATCAACAAATAATTGTCCATTAGGTACATTAATTAATAATCTTCCTGTACGAGATAGTATTTCTAAATCGTTTCCAACTGCTCCTATGTTAATAGCAGAGCCTTCTCTTACAAAAATTGTGTATGTTGCACCACCAACGTTTAATTTTGTGACATCATCAGTCACTTCTAATTGTGTTTGATTTACTTTAACCTTGTTTTGTGATTGTGCAATCTTAATTGAACTTGCTGTTTGGTTGGTTGTAGAATCTTTAGGGTCAACTATTGTTGCATAAACAACTTCGTAAGCCGCTGTTGTGGTTCCTTCAAAGTTTGCTGTGGCTGTTTTTATTTCACCAAAGTTAAATCTTCTTCTTTTATGATTACTTGATGTGGCTGTTACATAATTTGCCACTGCTTTTTTCTCAATGCCTGCGTACAATAGCATTCTTAAATTCTTCTGCAATCCAAAGTCTTTGTCAGTGGGTCTATAAATTTTATCTGGATCAAATATATTTGAATTACTAATAAAATCTTTGAAATATGATCTTTGTGATTCTTTTAATAAAGGCTGTACGTATAAGTTAGTGTATTCTGCTGACCCACCTATAGTAGTTTTTATTGTAAAAGTTCTTTCAACAGAACTGAATCCAAATCTATCTTGTGCTCTTACAGTGAAAGAATATCCTGCATCAACAGTGGTAGTTCCACCGTCGAATGAAAATGCACGACTGTCAAATGCAGTCACGCCAGGTAATGTTCCGTCTGGATTTAATCTAACTTTGCCAATTATCTCACCGTTAATTGTTAATGCAAGTCCTGGTGGAAGTGTTCCACTTGTTAAAATATATTTTAATCTTGCATCTGGAACTGTGCTTGTTGCTGTAACTCTTAAATGACTCATCAAGTTTGCTTTAATAGTTCCTAATGCAGTTGCAGTTGACCATGTAATTGTGCTATCTACTTCTCCCAACATTTTTACTGTGAAAGTTTTTGTCGCTTTTGGCTCTGTATCTGTGCTAGAAAGCAAGAAGTCTTTTGTGTATGTCACTCCTTTGAATGCCGCTATTGAAATGTTTTGTTCGTTAACAAATGAATCTGTTAATGGCACATTCAATACAAGTTTTTCCATAGCAGTCATTGTTGTAATATTTTGTAATGCTGGCTCGCCTTCATTTAAAATTGTTTGAATATCTTCAATTTTGTATTCGTTGTTGCCAATTTTTATTATTCTATTTTTGTATTTGTCTTTGGATATTCTATTGAACACAAATATTTCATTGTTCGCTCTATTAATTAAAGTTGGATTAGTTTTATATGTGCTTGGATTGTAAACGTTTCCTGTGTATACTTTTAAATCCGTTGCAGTCAAAGTTTGATTTAAAGTTAATACATCATAATTTGCATTCGTGTTGTTTACTCCGATCACTGTGTATTCAACATCATTAATTTTTATTTTTTCATTTAATAAACTGTTTAGATCGTCTAATCCATCTTGTAGTCCTACAGGCAGTTTATTAATTTTTAATTGATCCGATCCCTGTTGTTGGTCTTCATAAGGAATAATATTGACAGTTACAAAATCAACACCTGTACCTGCTCTTACGGCTGATACTGTGAACTTATATTCTTTTGTAATTTGCGGTTGATATGGAACTCTGCCTGCTATCTCTCCATTCGAGGAATCTAACGTAGTTCCTTCTGGTAGTTCACTGAAAGTTCCGTCCGGATTTGTATTTTCTAGATAATAACTTATCGTTCCTGATAGTGTGCTTGGATTATATAATTCTAAATAGATTGTAACGTAGTTGTTTGCTCTTTTAAATCCTAAATCTGCTGGAGTCAACCATTGTGGATTTCTTAAGAACGTTCCATCTGAAGTGAATACTCCTGAACCTACTTGTATTATTGTGTTGTCTGCTCTTAAAAAGTCATCACCAACAACAAATATTTGAAAAGTCCTAGTTGCAATTGAATCTCCATCTGTTACATTTACAGTGAATGAGTAGTATCTGTTTAATTTTCTTGTTACTCTATTTTGTGCATTGGCATTGTATAATTCTTGGTAATCTTTTATATCAAAATAGAAACTTTGATTAGCATATGCACCAGGGATACCAAAGTCAAATGGTGAACTTGCATAATCATTTGAATCATAATAACCTGTGCTTGATTGGATATCTAAAGCAAGTATTGGATCTATTGTACCAGTTATTCTTCCTGTGGATGACATCGAAAGTCCTGGTGGTAATTCTCCACCACCTTCTGAAATATAATATTCTAAAGTTGTATTTGCACTCAAGTCAGCATCTATGGCTTGTAATTGATAATCTATTATTGCACTGTCTAAAACAAATAGTTGATTATTGTCACCAATCTTTAATGTACCTGCGGGTGTTACCCAAGTTGGAGCATCAGGCCCTTGTACGTTTATCGTAAACGTTCTATCCTGCACTCTAGTCTGGTGTTTTGCTCTTAGGCAAAATTCAAATGTGCTGTTTCTACTTACTTGAAATGGAGAACCTGTGATTGTTGTACCAGATAGTCTTAATCCAGGAGGTATTGTACCTGCTATTTTTGTTATTGTGTCTGCTCCTGACACAGGCAAATTAATTGTTGTGGCTACTTTTTCCTGTAAAGTTCCTAAATTATGCCCTGTCTGTACTGTCCATATCGAATGCATAATGATATTTATCGTGGATTAGATGTGTAGTGTAAGTGATTATTATATAGAACCTAAGTCTACGCCTTTGCTAGAAGGACTTGCAACGGTACCTAAATTAACTGAATTATCTGCTTCTAACCATTCAATGATATTAGATATGCCACCTTGAATTCCACCAAAATCAAAGCCTACAACACTGTCTATATCAGCAACATTTTTACCTCTTACTAAACCGTCAAAGTTTGATGCTGTTATTGTTCCACCATTTGTTAAATTTTGATTGTTAACATTTAAAGTTGCAGTTAGTTTAGGTGAAGTTTCTCTTTCTAGTTTAGAATCTATTGTGACATCCGTTCCTGAACCAGTTGTTGCTACACCGCCTGTTCCTAAAAATCTAGCAACACCTGAAGCATTAATTGGACCTACTGATCCTGCATCAGTTGTGAATAAAATACTTACTATACCTGATGAAGTAATAGTAACTTGATTGTTACTTGTAGATAAACTGACATTCGGTCCCGCTTTTAAACTTTTGAATTGTAATTCTTGTGAAGATTTCTGTGCAAATAAACCTGCCGTCGTGGCATCGTCGGCTACTAAATTAACCGCAGTCGTGCTTTCAGGTGATCTTGCATATAATTCTGTAAAGTTATTATTAACTTTTACAAATGCTTCTCTTAGATCATCACCCGTGCCGTCGTTTGCAAGTGTTCCAATGTTTATTCCTGATTGTGCCATTTTATCTCCTACTTGTATTTATTAGTTTATTCCAAACGGTTTCTGACCTTTTAATGGTAAGTATCCTACTTTTGCAGGCCCGCCATGCACACTATTACTTGTTGTATAATCGTCATCTTGTCCTGTGTTCAAAATTGTTGATGTGGCATTGCTTGTAAACCAATTCATTACCTGTCTAGGTGACCAGTCTGGATGTGCCTGTAATAAACAAGCCGCCATACCAGCCATTTGTGGTGACGCCATAGACGTACCTGAAATTTTATTTTGTCCAAATGAACTATTATAATGATAAGGATAAGTTGTAGTGGGCCATGCTCCAATGATATTTTGTCCGCAAGTGTAAATGTTGGTTGCTGGACCAGAATCACTGAAACTTGCTTTCTCGTTGAAAGCGGCATTGCTGTTTGAAAATCCTATTGCACCAACATTGAAACCAGGTTCGCCGTTTAGATTAGGACTGCCACCTGTGTGATAAAACCAAGTTCCAAAAGCAGTTACCACAAGACTGTTGTTGTAATCTACGCCTGTAGAAATATCATGCTTCATGCTGTCGTTACCAGCCGCGATGCACACAATTATTCCTGCATCAGTCAATTGTTTTATATCAGCATCAACACTTGACACTCTTGCAGGAAAACCGTAAAGGCTATTTCCTCTGAATTGACCATTTATTCCACGTGTTCTTAAATTACTTCTAGTGGTATCTGTGTGTGGTGTTCCTCTGTATGTTCCGCTGACTAAATCGTACCAAGGACCACTGCTACTAAAACCAAATCCGTTTGGAGTTGTTGCTGTGTTAAGGTAATAAACATAACCGTAACTCATGTTGACCACAGTAGGTCTATTATTTGTTTTTGCTTGATGCCAACCTAACAATGTGTCCATTGCATTTCCAACTGATATAGTATTTCCTGGATTGTCCAATATTGTTTGCGAATAGATGTCTGCATTTTTGGCCCAACCAAATTTTTGTCCCGCCATTGTCGATGCAACGTGTGTTCCATGTCCATCTGTGTCTGTGTAGAAGTTTGCTGGTTGACTTCCTGATACTCCTGAAGCAGTAAACCAATTTATTTCTTGAACTCTACTTGTTCCATTTGCATCTTGAAACTCTGGGTGTGTTTTGTGTATACCTGAATCCTGTAAAACAACATCTACACCACTGCCGTCTAGCACATAGTCATACGTTCCACCCGGATCACTTGATGATGTTCCGAAAATATTATTGTCTGCTATGTGTCTTAATAGTCCCCAGTTGTCTTGTTGTCCTGAATCTGTTCCGCCTCTATTGAAGTCTCCTTCTTGCAGTGCTTTCTTTTGAGGTATCATAGGTATTTCGACTGCCTCTATTCTAGAATCTTTTCTTAATTCTGATGCTTCGTGGTCTGAAAGATGATAATGCGTATTACGTTTGTTGATTTCTCTTAAATCGTCAACTGGTACTTTGTGATTTGGAATGAATTGTTTTTGATTATCTTTTGTTAGGTCTTCATGGACTTCACGCCAATCAACACCTTCTTTTACTGTAACGATATATTCTTTTTCATCCATGTAACATTAAGAGACAATGGCTCTATCACTGACTCTTCTCCAATTTGTTCCATCATAGAAAGCAGGAATCGAACCACCTGTTTCATCTGTACAATAAACCATTGCACCCGCTGATGAAGTTAATGAACCCAGTTGTGCCACTGTGTATCCTTTTAATTTCATTGGTGCATCATTTATAATTTCACTTGTAGGATCTAATGTAATTGTAGTTGGAGATGAAATAGTGTATGTGCCTGTTAATGTTGATGGTGGGTTGACGCTTTCTGCAATTAAATTTTTAATTGTTAATGTATTTGTTGATGAATTGTATGTGAAATCTGAATCGCCACCAAAGTTTCCAGCATTGTTGAACTGTACCTGTTCGTTCGATCCTGATGCTGTTGCATTGATTGTGATTGTGTCCGTGCCTGAGTTTGCACTCATAGAAATATTATTACCATTCTCTAGTGTCAATGTATCCTCAGAAGCATCTGCAATCACACTACCACCTGAAGGAGATATTGCAATAGTTTTAAATGCATCGTTGACAGATCCACCGCCACCGCCACCTGATCCTGTGTATGCGATTGTGATAACGTCACCAACTAATGAAGTTGTTATGTCAGTGCCACCTTGGATTGTTAATGTGTCTGTTGCTGTGTTGGCAGTTGTAGTTGCCGCACCGTCCACTTGAATTGTTTGGAAAACATTTTGTACAATATTTGGTGCTGAGTTTTCAATAAGGACTTGATCCACTGTTGAACCTGTACCCGTACCACTTGCTGTTACATTAACTCCTGTTCCACCACTAATATATAAAATATCATTTGGATCATCTGCAATCAACAATACGTTATTGCCAGGAACACCTACTGCTATGTTACTGAATTCATCACTTTGTCCACTGCCTGCACCTGTGTATGCGATTGTTAATGTGTCTCCAGTAATAGAAGTTGAAATACCTGATCCACCAGTTACTGTTAAAGTATCAGTGCCACTGTTTGCCGTTGTAGTTCCTGAATCAGCAACGAATGTTTCGAAAAGACTTTGAGTTGATGTGCTGATTGTTAATGTGTCACTAGTTGCGTTTGTGGTTACTGTGATTCCATTACCACCTGCAACCGTTAATGTGTCTGTTGTTGTATCTGCATTGATGCTAGATTGTCCTGCAACAGCAATAGTTCCAAAAACATTTGGTAAAGTCTGCGTGTTGTTAATTGTAATTTCATTATCAGTTGCTCTAGCGATTGAAATATTTGTTCCTGGTTTAATTGCAACATCGTCTGTAACTGAATTAGAACCACTTAATCTTAAAACTTGAAATCCTAGATTGTCTGTTGCAGTCTGGATGCCGTAAGTCGTATCTGTGTCTGTTGCTGATATTGTTAAATCATTTGCTACTCTTGTGATACCAACATTTGTTCCTTGTTTTAATTTAACATTTTGTACTGCACCTGTGCTATCAATAAGTTGTAGAGTTTTTTCAGTTGAGTCTGATCCATCAACAGCATTAAAACTGTATGTTGTATTAGTATCTACGACACTGCTTGTGATTGTTAGTCTTTGTGTCCCTGCAACATCTGTGATTGCTGTTGTGATTCCTGTACCACCTGATACTTGTAAAGTGTTGTTTGGTAAAATTGTTACCTGAGTACTGTCATCTCCTGCTATAATTAATCCGCCACCTGTACCTTGTACGAAAGTTGTTCCGCCACCTGTACCTATTTTATTAGTTGTGTCTGTTAGTTGACTGATGTCTGTAGGTATAGTAGGTTTGTTTGTTAGTTCTGTGTAAGAACCTGTGAACACTGTGCCGCCAAGATTAATATTTGTAGACGCGATGCTTGTTGCGTTTACAATTGAATTACCTGATAGATTTAAACTATCACCGACCGGTAATTCTTTTATCTTGTTATCACTTACTACTAAAGGTATCCTGTTTGCCATATTAACTATTTACTAATGGTTGTAAATCTCCCTCATTGCAATATAATCTGTGGCACCTGATCCAGTTCTCCACAGTTTAATTAATATTGTGTCTTTGGTGTTTGTATTAACGTTCTGTCCACTTTGTACGTGGAACGTTTGTGCTTGTCCACCTATTTGAAGTGCAGTCACGTTTCTTGCCGAAGCACCTTGTTCTATCAACAATACTATTTCTGTTGAATATCCATTGTTTAAATTTAAATTTGTTAAGTTGACTGTTATGTCACCTGCAATATTTGTGTGTCTAAAAAATTGTCCACTGTTGCAATCATGTGCAGTTACACCTGTTGCTGAATCTATTGTAGAATATTTGTGTTGTACTCCTCTTTGGAACTTCGCTTCGTCGCTAACTGTCAAATCACCTTCAACTGTTACGGCGGTGTTTGCATTACCTACTAAAACTGGATTGATAGATGAACCTGTGTTACCTATTTTTACTTGTCCGTTTCCTATGCCATATATGTCAACTGCCGGACCTGTGATAGCACCAGTGGCTTCAAATGTAATGTTGCCGTCTATTGTAACTCCAGGTGCTCCAGCATTTGTGAAACTTGTTGGAGTCTGTATTGATAATTGAGTTGAGTCAGTAGATGATATGTTGTTGTCTATTAATTGTATTGAACCTAGTGTTCCGCTTGTTGCTGTGATCGTACCCGGGGTTAAGTTAATATTTCCTACACCAAGAATATCTTTACCGCTCAAGCCAAGATTACCACCAAGTTGTGGAGTTGTGTCGTTTACAACATCTGTCATAAAACTTGGCTTACCTGTTAAGTCGTTGTATGCACCTGAGAACAACGCGGTGTTACCTGCAAGAGCAGTTGTGGCACTAGTACCCAATTCTAAAGCGTCTGTGATTCCGTAACCTGCTATTGTTGTTGGCTTGCCTGTTAAACTTGCGAATGATTGTGCTGGCACACTTGTCAATGCATCAGTAATTCCATATCCTGCCACTGTTGTTGGTTTGCTTGTAAGGTCAGCAAAAGCAACAGTTGTAAGATAATCTGTCCCTGCCACTGCCGCTGAAATATTTCCAGAGCCATCTGCTTTTACAATTCCTGTAATTGCTCCTACTACTGGATCTGTTTCTGTTGTTGTAACACCTGTAAGTGCTGAACCATCTATTGCCGGCAGTGCACCAGATAAATTTGCTGAAGGTATTTTGCTGTTTATACCATCAACAAGTAATGTTGAATCGTCACCAAACACAGAACCTTTTATGTCACCAGTTGTTACTGTGACACCACCTGTCTCAAGATTAGTAACTTTAAGAGACAGTTCTGAAAAATTGTCATTAATCTTATCAAACGCCGTTCTTAATGGTTCACCATCACCTTTGTTTGCACTTGTTCCTATGTTTATTACCTTAATAGCCATTATAATTTACCTACCACAATTTCTATTTCACCTATTTCGTCGCTGTCATAGTTTGCTAATGCTTTACCAATCACAGTTCCTAGTTTAGGTTCTTCGCTTGATGTTGCTACTCCATTTTGTTTTGATGAAACTAGCATATCACCTTTTCTAATTTTTCCTACAACTTTACAGAACACTCTTCCCATCATTGCCAATTCAATTGCATTGTCACCTTCAAGTGTTGAGTTCATCAAGTACGCAGGTTTTTGTGAAACAACACCAGCAACCGCTCTGTTGTTTTCGCCTACTGATATTGTAACTTCTCTGCTACCACCGAACATCACAACCGTTCCAGGTGCGTAGTTATGATCCGCTTCAAATTTTTCCGCCAAGTCAGCATACTGAGCCTGTGTAGCCGTTCCATCGAACACTGTCGCGTACATTGTGTTGAATCTATTGCTAGAGTCACCCATGTTAATATTAGTAGATGCGTTACCGCCTGCACCACCTGGTATTAATCCGTTTGGTGTTGCAATTACAGTCGTCGTACCTGCCGCCACAAAACCTATCTTACCATCTGTTGAATCGTCGTATGGTTGAATGAATGAACTTGTAGGACCAAACACAATACCTGTGAATGAACTTCCTTTTGCACCATCTTCAATTGTTTTTGTGTAGATGTAATCACTTGCTATTGCAGGAGACGTGTTAACACCTGAACCTGCATCGTTGCTTTGACTTGCTGATGCATCTGCACCACCAAATCCAAATTGATTACCTGTGAAAGTATGGACTGTGTTATTTGTTGTTGAACCTATGACTTCGTAAGCAACAACGGCACCTTGTGTTGTGATTCTTACTTTGCTTGAATCTACATCAAATGCTTTGTTGCCGTTCAATGCCAATGAAACTAAATCTATCTGTCCATTTGCATCTGTTTTTGGAATACTGTTTGCTTGTCTGCTTTTTGTAACGTTTGTATATGCGTATGCACCTGCACCAGTTTTAATTAATGCTTCACCTGGAGTAGCCGCCTCGGCAACTTCTGAACCAAAGTCACCATCAACAATACCACCACCATCTGTAACAACGGAACTGAATGATATGTTGTGGGCATCACCTGTTCCTGCCGTTGTTCTACCAAACACTTGGAATTGATCTAAACTTGGAAGATCCGATAAATCTACACCAGACGTTGATAGTGTAACAAAACCGTTTGTCACTGTAAAGTCTCCTGAATCGAAACTTGCCAATCCTAAATCTGCTTGAGTGATACCTACTGCGTTTGCTCTGGTTGTTGCGGCATTCATAGCCAACTTGCTTTGTTGTATCGCCGCCGTTGTGCTTATATCTGCATTGATGATCGAACCTGTTGCAATATTAAATGTAAGTTGTGTTGCAGTTGCGTCTCTGTCTGCTGTGATTGTGATGTCTGACGAACCTTGTACAACAGCATTTCCTATTGCCGGTATTGCCGCGTCGAACACAGTTGCAGTTACACCGCCGCCATTGTTTACTGTGTCACTTAAATTAAAGTTAGTTCCACTTGTTAATGTGTAAGTAATTCTTGTTGCTATACCATACACTGGAATACTTGCTTGTACAAAATCTATAATTGTTCCTGTTGCTCCACTGTTTGAACCTGTAAGTGTTTGACCTGTGCTGAAAGTTCCTCCACTTGCAGGAGTAGTGTACATGATAAATTTGCCATTGTACATCAATAAATTGCCAGCCGCTAATGGTGTAATAAAGTCTGCGTCTCTGTTATTTCTTATTTCGTCAGTTGCGTAATTTACAGCATCGACATATGATTTAGTTGCCGCATCTTGATCCGCTCCTGGATCTGCTACATTGTTAATATTGAATCCACCTAAACTTAAAGAATTTGTTGCTGGAGTTGTACCATCTCTTGCTATTGCTCCTGCTCCAATTGGATTAGTTACAATCTGATTCGAATGGTCAAAGTGTAATCTTCTGTTTACATATCCTCTTACTGCCGACTCAGTTGGAACTGTGTCAGAAGCATTGTCAGTCATTGCTGAATCAGAACTGAATTCTGCAACAACAACACCACGTTTAAATCCTATACCATCTAGATTACTTAAAGCAATCGAAGCCGAGAACGTAACCGTTCCTGTTCCTTGGTCAACTGTGAAGAATCTACCAACTCTAAAGAATCCATCTTGGTCTGTGGACACATAGAACACTCTACCTTTTCCAATCTCAACAACTTCATTTGCTTGTACAGGTGCTTGTGGATCTCCGTAAATTACATTTGGATAATTTGTTGTGTTGAATCCACCCGTTCCTATGTCTAGGAAGTCGTGTCCTGTTGCTCTCATTGTTGAAATAGAAACTGTTAATGTTCCTGTTTCGTTGTCTGCCAAGTTTGCTCTTAGGTTTACACTTGTTGACGCTCTATACATTGTGCTATGGATACCTGATCCAATAGGTGTTGGTTGAATGTTATTCACATCTTGAATTGTGATTGTACCATAAGTCGTTCTATCTGTGTAACTTGTAATTTTGTGAACTTTTCCGTCCCAACCAAATATCATGTCACCAGCATTTAATCTTGTAACATCAGATGCTTGAGTCAATCTATCAATTGCGATTGTAACGTCACCAACAGTGGCACCCATTGTTGTTCCTGAACCTGCGTATGTATTGTTTTGTGCCTCAGTCATGTTAACGTTCATTTTGACTGTGTCGTATGGTGAATCCATCGTGATCAATGCTTCGTTGGCTCCTAGTGATGTACCAATTGGATCTGTATTTCCAAATGCTATTGATCTGTAAATTGCGTCTGTGTATTCATCAAACACAATCGCTGTGCTTGGTCTTGTTGGTGCAACGTCATTTATGTTTTCAAATTTAAATGCTCTACTGTTTCTAAATGTAACAGCCTGCATATCTGCCAATGCAGATTTTAATCCTGTGCTTGAAGTTGTGTTTGCACCTGCTGTTGACAAGTTTACTTTGTAAACAGTTCCGCTTCTAGTTGCTGGTTGTATAGGTGCATTGGTTGTTTCTATGTTTGATATTTCATATCTCACTATACCAATCGATCCGCCGTGATCAATCTCAACTTCACCTAAGTTAAATGGAACGTATTCTGTGTCGAACACATATATTGCTGTCGCATCTGTGTTCTGTGCAAAGTCAGTTGTTCCAGGATTGTAAATTAATCCTGTTTGTGTCATGTTGTCAGCCAGTGTTATATTATCAATCAATTCGTTTGGATTAGATCCTTGTGCCTTCAATCCAAAGTTACCATTTGCACTAGAAGAATTTAAAGAACGTATCTGACCACCGTTGTTTGCGAACATACTAGTTTCACAATAGTAAGTGAAAGTTGAAACTTGTTCTGACAACGCACCGTTTGTAACAACAAGTCCATAACCTAAGTCGTTGACCTGTGTATAATCATTCGCAAGTAATGATCTGTTACCACCTGTTTGTATTATAATATTGTATGGAGTAGATCCTGTGTAACCATTATTAGTATTTGAGTTACTAGCCAATAAAATTTGTGCTGTTCCATTTGCTTGATCGTAGTTTTTAATTGCTGTTACTTGATATCTAACTCCTGCGATGTAGAAAGGTGCAGGTAGTTCTGGTTTACGTATGAATAATCCTTGTCCTGCTGTACTTGTTATGTCTAATGTGAACGCATCTACTTTGTTGCTGATAGTTACTTCCTGATTTCCAACGAAACCATCAACAAACATACCACCTCTGAATAATTTTTTATTTTCTACTCTACTGAATGAAGCACCTGTCTGTATGTAAGGTGATTTAGTTAATATCTGTCCTTCAGGATCAAGCACCTGTGCAAATCCACCATGTCCTTGAATCGTCATGTTTCTGATTATAGTTGCGTCGTTCATCAAGAACACGTCCATATCAGCATTGTTTTTCTTCGCACTAGAAGAATTTGTTACATCAGTTAGATAATGATAACCATAATTTTGTGATGCTAGTGTTAAACTGTCGAAAGTTGTATCTCTAAAGAAATGTATGCCTGCCCAGATAGATTCTGAAACTCCTGCTTTAGGTCTTACGATAGTTCTTCTGAACTCATCACCTTTGATTGAAACGTTTGCAGGAACTCGTATAGGTAAATGTTCTTCATATATTCCAGATTCAACAAAGATAGTAATTTGTGTTGTCTTAACTTTGTTTCCAAATTCTATTTGCTCTCCAACACTGAATTCTTTTGGTTCTAACAAGAACATTTCTAACGTATCGTTAGTTGCTCCTTGATCAACCTTAATAAGCAATCCTAATGCACCAGAAGTTTTACCACGTAAAACTTTTCCTGGAACTAAATCTTTGTTACCTGTTGCGTTCTGGTCAACATTTCCATTACCACCATTTGAAATAGTAATAGTGTATGTGCTTCCGTCTGTTTGTGAAACATTGTAATTGTAATTGTTTATTAAGTTTGTGACTACATCGAATTTTGCCGCCGCACTATCTTTTGACGCTTGATCGACTGTGCCAGCAAAAGTTGTGTCTTGTGCAACAACTTCCGGATAAATTTTATTACCTAATGAACAACTCCATGTGATGTTGGCAACCTGTACAATATCTCCAACGACTGCACCGTGCGGTGAAACTGTTGTAACGGTTACTATACCTGAAGCCTTATTGTAAGTTGCTGTTGAAATGTTTATTGTTGTTGAACCTACTGTGACTGTACCACCACTAACATAAGTGTGAGTGTAATCATTTGCTCCTGTGAATATTGTGAAAGTGTTTGCACCAAATCCATCTGACAATACAGCAAATTTTCCTTGATATGAATTTGATGATGTTAATGTTGATTTATTTAAAACGTTTGCTGTAACAATTTTTGCGTGGGCAATTGCCGCCAATGTTTCTGTGCTTTGTTGATTGATTGCTTTTAATCCACTGTTAGAACTGTAATATCTTTTTCCTGCCTGTATAGACTGAAAGTTTGCTGTCAGTCCGTTTGATACATCAGTTACAATTGAATCTTGTATTAAGCCTAAATCTATTTTGCATCTACTTACATTGTAAAAATATGTTGGGTATGTGTTGTTTAGGTAACCAATTACTTCGTTTGTAATAAAGGTTTTGTTAGCCGCCATACCTGCTCTCAATGCCGTTTGTGCCGCCGTGAAAGATGAGGTTACTGCCGCTGTTGAGATTGTTGAATTAGAAGCACCACTTCCATAAGTTACAGTTTGTCTATATGGTCCTGGTTCAATTGGAGATGTTTCAATAAGTTGCTGTGCTCTTTCACAAGCCTTCGCTATTGTTTTGTATGCATAACTTAATGATCTACCATATTTGTCTGCTGGTACACCTGACATTGTATCGTCGCCGTTTGTGCTGACGAATAAATTTTTAGTTGAAGCATAACTTGTATTATCAACATAATATTTTGAAGCCGCTTGTAAATCGTCTTGTGAGTTAGGAGTTCCTGCACCTGCCAAGTCTCCTGGGTGGTCGCTTAAGAATAAAGGACCTGCCATTTTGTCACCTTGACGTCTTACTGCTGATTGTCTCTGAATTGCTTCTGTGCCTAGATAAAATCCATCTAGTGAACTGTCGTATTCGTTGTCAACTATACTTTGTGTGCCTGATCCACCACTTACTGTGATCTTAACTCTTGTGGCATCGTTATCATTTGTTGCTTCCGATTTAGTAGAGTGTAAACTGATATAGTTTGCATCGACGAATCTAATATAGTAGACAGTGTTGTCTGTTAAATTTGTTGCCGCTGTTCCTGTTGTTTTGTATTTGAATGCTAAACCATTTGAGGCATTTGAAAATCCATGTGTTGGAATATTTAAATTTCCACTTTGATATTGTGTAATTGTTTTTGTGTAGTCTGTTGCGTTTGCTGGTTCTGGTCGTACTCTAATTTCACCTAGTGTACCTGTTCCACCTGAACTTGCTAGATAATTTAGATCCGCAAAGCCTTTTGTGATTACAACATCATCTAAAGTTATATTTGTTCCGTGTGTTGTATTGAAATCGTTTACTGCGTTTTGTGTGATACCTACGTTTGCAATCGCGTAAGTATTCGCATTTAATGGTCCACCTAATCCTGGTGTTGTGTCTGAAGCAACAGAAGTTCCTGTTACTGATAATTGAATGTTGTTTGGATCTGAAGTTAAATCTACTGCTATACCTGTTCCAGTGATGCCACGCATTGTGATTGCGTTGCCCGCCGAATTAGATACTGGAATTTTGTTTGCTCCTAATGTGCTAGGAGTATCACTTAATGAAGTGAAACTGATTTGTCCACCTTGTCCAAATACTGCATACAGTTCTGTGAAGTTTTCATTTACCTTATTAAAGGCATCTCTGATACTATCACCCGTCCCGTCGTTTCCTTCAATACCAATGTTTACAAATTGTTTAGCCATTTATTTTTTCCAAATCGAACTGAATGCTTTCACCACACCCACAGGCGCTTTTTGCGTTTGGATTTTTGATATCGAAATGTGAACCCCACACTTCATTGACATAATCCAATTCAGTTCCTAATAGGTACATTACACTATGGCTGTCTACCACTAATCTTCCACCTTCTGTTTCAATTAGTTCGTCGTTGTCCTGCATTTCGTCTTGTTCTGCAAAACCCCAATCATAGGAAAAACCTGCACAGCCGCCGCCTTTTATGCCTAAACGCACTGCCCACTTATTATTGCTTGTACACAGTTCTTTAATCTTGTCTTCTGCTGTGTTGGTCATTGTCATTATTGGCATAATTTTTTGTCCTATTTCATTTGTATTTATGGAATTTTTACTAATGCTAATGTAAATAAGTATATGTTTAAAGGTGAAAAGCAGATAAAAACTGAATCATTACGCAAGAGTAAACTGGGTAAAAAGCACAAATGCACCCGTATAAAAACTATCTATGTATTTCAGTGTGATAATTGTGGAAAAGATTTTGAAAGAGCCAAAGGAAAGATTGAAAAGAAACGTCTAACTAATTTTTATAAACACGTGTGCCACTCATGCAATCCAAAGAAATTTGCTCAACAACAAGGTGTTAAACAAAGACAAGTTCTTAGAATGGACGCATCAAGCGACACACCTATAAGTTCGCTTTAATTATTCTGATTTCCAAATAGTCCAAGCACCGTAGGCAATTGCTCCGTATGCCACTATACTTGCTATCGGTTTGAAAATTAAAAAGGCAATACCTGCACCAATAAGAATTGCTCCGTCAAGAGTAGTTCTTTCTTTGATTCTTGCATTTACCCATTTTTGTACTGAAGTTATCATTGTTTTTCCTCCTATGATAGTCGTTGATTAATTGAATCCCAATCTATAATTCTCATCATGCCTTCGACATATTTCTTTTTTGCATCTTTGGCAGGAATATAATCCATAAAAGAATGCTCCCACATATCGATTGGCATTAATATATCTGTTTTGTAAGATTGGTTTGGAGTCCTTTTTATCGATCCATTACGTGCCAAGTAAACCCAACCAGAACCTTGTATGCTCATAGCCATTCTTAACATTTCTTTTTTAAATGCATCAAATGTTTTATGATTCTTTTCAATTAGTTCTTTAATTGCACCACTTGGTTTATTAGATGGTGTTGGTTTACGTAACTGACTCCAAAACAAATTATGAAGTTTTGCACCACCATAATTAAAATCAGGATCACCTTCACCTTCGTTGTACCTTCTAACGTATGCTTTTGTTAAAACATTATAATGATAGTCTACATTATTTTTTGAAAGTACAGGAGATAGATCACCTAACTTGTAAGGTAGTTTCACTGCTTCAAGTTTTTGTTCGCGATTTTTCTTCGCCTCTGTTATTTGATCGTATTTCATATGCTGTATTTATTTTTAAACTAAACCCAGTTCTTCAGCCTGAGTGTGTAATTGTTCTGCCGCTTGATTTTTCATCTTTGCTTCTACCTGTATGTCAAGATTTGGTAGGAAAGACAATGCCCATTCGTTTACTGCACGATTTGGTAGTAACTCCGAGTGTGCTCGTAATTTTTGTTTTTTACAACCTTTGCTTAATAGTGTTTCCATATCATGGAATCCTTTGTGCATATCTTCTGCATTTGGATAAGCAGGAGTCAACCATTCATCTCTTGAATAAGAATAATGCATAGTTGGTCTTACTCCACGCCAACTGTCTACAACTCTTTTTACTCTGTCATC
>CEVS01108930.1_pt1 | contig 21929 bp, 44 predicted proteins | sample 361571 | NCBI WGS metagenome assembly CEVS01 (sample SAMEA2623850, study PRJEB7988) | marine metagenome | isolation source: saline water (ENVO:00002010), including | reverse complement strand
CTTTTGTTCTTACACATAATCAAATGATGCAATGTTTCACTCTGGCTATCAACAACAAACTCCAAATCTGCAAGATTTTCATTAGTAAACCTCTTAGATGTTTTCTGAGTATGTGCAAGCGCAGCATTAAGAACATCTTTATTCAGTGCATCAATCAATTCAAAACAACATGCTTTGATCTTCAAATAGATGGTATTCTTGGCATCCATTTGAATAGACATTTGATCGAATGTAGCAGTAGTTGACATGACTAATAACACAAATAAGGGTGATCTTTATCTAGGACACAGTTGTCAGTTGCTGTCAAAAGTGTTTTGCACGGATAATACTCATCCATGTCTGGATCGTATATCGTGGGAGTGCAATTTAGTTGTTCTGGTGTCATGCCCAGGAGCATCACCAGCAGATCCTGGTAGGTTGAACAAGCATAAGGAGTGCCACTCATGACTTATCTCCCATCACTTCCTGGTGTTTAACCGCATTGTATTTTTGGGTCAATTTACACATACAATCGTATGCAAGTTGTGCTCGTTTCTTATACTCATCGTGCTCATTCCTGAACTTGATGATCTCTTGTCGTAGCAATTCGGATTGGGACATGAACTTAAACTCCAATGAAGTGGGCAAAAAATGAAAACTAATCCTTGTCGTATTTCTTGAGATCTTGAATCACATGATGCAACATTCTCAAACCTCCTTTAGAATATCCTACACAAAAGTGTGGAGTTTTTTCAGAATCTTGAGAAGGATCATAAGGATCAACTGAATAGTCAATACTATTCAACACTGTTATCACCTCTTCGATCTTTTCCAGATAAAGATCGACTTCTTCCGATGACACTGAGATCATGATACTTTGCTCCCGTAATCAGCGTAGTGATGTTGATGTCCGTGAATATCGAAATACACAATTTCTGCGTATCCGTATTCTTCACTTAAACTGAGGCAAATGTCATAGGCACGATCTAAATCTTGCCGACAATTCTCATTTTCAAATGGTGCAGATGGGCATTTGACGATGTAATCAATCATGAATCAATCCCTGTCAGAAATGTTGAAATGACCAGTCGTGATCTTCTCCTGGGCAGCAAGACGATTGGCACGCAGTTTCTTTAACTCATCCTGAATCGACTGTTTACAGATGTCGGCAAGGTCTGGATCACTTGCCCAGAACCCTTCTTCCTTATAGTATTTCATTTGCTCATGCTCCCTGATATTGATTGTGGTGCTCTTCAAAAACTTTCTCGACTTCATGCCATTGAACAGCAGAGATCTCCCCGTCGATCTGAGATTCAACGTAGTCCTTAGCAGACTCCCAGTCTGCGTCTGTATCATCCAAGAATGAGCGCAATCCTTGAAGTGCTTGCTCTAACTCTGAAAAAACGGGTATTGGTGTGGTCATTTGTTGCTCCGGTTGACTTCTGAATAATAACGGATTTAAGGTCGAATCTACACTGCTTGTGACAGTGCTTCAAGTGGTCAATACCCTGCTAGTGCCCTCCCACCGCGTCCAGCAGCGCCTGCCTGACGGTTCAACGATGCAGACTGACCAGCAGCGCGACCATCCGCAGCAGCACTGCCGTGAGCAGCAGTGCCTCTGTAAGAAGAAAATTTTTGCGTTGCCAATACGATTGCAACTGCCTTAGCATCTGCCTCGCTGACAGGGTTATTTTCCTGCTTCATGTCACGCAAACGATTTCCGATTGTCTGTGCCATTGCTTTACGAAAGTTCTGCTTCCATCCATTTGATGATCTGGGCGCGGATCTTAGCGAGTTTGTCCTGAGTGGATGCAGTCATGATCGGTGGTCCATCCGGTTGACATAATCAATATATTCAACCCTAAGATCAATACAAGTGTCGGTGTGACACTTATACATCTGGCACTAGCTAAGATTTAAGACAAAAAAAGTGCGCCCAAATGCGCACTTAGAAGGTCAAACGGAAAGATCGGAGGGACCATCTCCGACTCAGACAGTATAGCAGGACACGGGAATGGGCGAGTGACCTGGACTATCACTTAGAGAGAAAATCATGTGGTAAGCATAGTTATCTTTGAGATTGTCAAGTTCTTCTTCAGTCATAGGTTTCAGCAGCGAAAGTGATTAGGATCAGAACAGACATTAGCATTGCTGGTGATAACAACAATACCAAAAGTTTCAACTCTTCAAAAGTCATTCTCCTTCCAATAGATCTGCCAATGGTTTACCAAATAGTTTGGTTTCTTGTTGCATAAGACATACAATCTTTGCACGATGTCTCGGGTTGCAGAGATCCAAACCATGCTCTTTTGCCAGTTCAACTCGTCGTTCACGGAAAGATTTTTCTCTGGACCCCATCGAAATAGAAAAGCAGTGTGTAAACTAAATGTCGAAAAAAGAGGGGAAGGTATCAACTTCCCCCCGATCTCTTCCGTGTAACCTGTGTGACACCTGGGACTTACCGCAAGCGTGCCCAGGATTTAGAATTTCATTATTTAACCTCCTCGATGATCTTATTCAAACGCCGTTTCATACGAATCTTTCCAAAATGATTACGACAAAATTCATTTAGTTTAGAAAGATCTGGATCTATTTTACTTGCTTGTGCGCCAACTTTCTGTGAAACTTTACGGAATCTAACTCCGAAAAATTCTTCAATTTCACTGAGTCGCACATCATTACATTCACTCATAGCGAGAATGACTGCATGAATAGCATCACATTCATCGGGAGTGAGTTTGGTCTGGTCCTCGGTAGGGATGAACATAATCTGATAGGATTGCTCCTCGGTGTTGCACTAATTGTGCCAACTCATCATGTGGTGTGCAAGGGGTGTGTTTTGATAACCACACACTTCATTCTGAATCCTGTGTCTCATGATACTTTCCATCTGGACCCGGAACCATGCTGCCAGATCGAAGGTTAAGCACCTTTGTTGGTTCTTTCTGAATGATATATTTGCCGTCGCTCTTTTGGTTTTTCAAAAATTTTGCAACTTTATCACCATCAAAATGCACAAATACTGTCTCATATGCAGATCCACCATGTTCAGCGGTGTATCTACGGTTCACAAATTGCATCCACGATTTTCCTTTCCGATATTTTCTTTTGCTAAAAACTAAAACATCAGAACGAATCTCAGGATCAATTTCCCAAGTAAGATGACTGGAAGCAGACATAAATTCAATCAGTCAGTCAACCCAGGTGCTAATTCATTGATTTCTTCTCTTTCGATGCGATCGAATGGAATGATAGAGTGGAGACGAGACATTGCATCACCGTAGATTTTCTCATCTTCTGGTGATAATTCTTTACCATATTGAGTCATAGCATTCCACACTAATGCCCAATATGCAGTTGGCATGTATTCTCGCACGATTCCCTGGGTAGAAATGGACTGGATGGACTCGATCATGATGAAAAAAACGAAAATAAAACTGCCCCAGAAAAATCTGGGGCATTTGTGTAATCAAAACAGAGATTTCTTATTTTCTATCACATAATCAATGCCATGCTTATGAACACAATAAGCAAGTTTTTCTGCTTCTTCATAAGTTAAGAACGGATCGATGACATTTTCCTGACAAAGTTTCCAAATTTCAGGACCGTTCAAATTGATAGAATACCTCACAGCATTATCAGTTTTAATGTTCTTGTGTGCATACTCACCGAAAATCCTGAAGAACGCATCACGATTGCAGGGGAGTTGGTCAATCATCACATTATTTTCATGTTTTTTAGTCATCATAAGATCCCACACCACAATCCCCATACGAGTAAAAGATTGAAGCAATACTTTATCTCTTCGACTATGCTGGCGATTCTTCAGCATCTTTAGGCAAATTTGACGATCATTATCATTTGTTACCGGGAAACCTTCCCAATACTTCCATGCTTCAAGCGACAAATCAATCATATTTAGAGAAATGTTTCTCCTATGTGTTGTTGGGAAAAGAGAATTAGAACGGTCAATAGTGAATGGATATTTTTTCTCCCATTCACTGAACAAAGGCACACTTGAAATATAGTAGTCAATTTCTGGATCTTCGATCTCGTATGGCGAAAGATCTACTTTGTTATTGAAGAGGCACTCCTGAAGGGAGATTCCAGTTTGATTTGCAAGTTGACGATAAATGTCAAATGCTGTAACATTTTGTTTGACAAGATCCCAATCAATCTTGGTGAATGATTTTGGTGTGGTGTCGGGTGTGGGGGCGGTGATGCTAGATTGAGTGAAGAATGTCACTTTGTGTAATAGAAAAACTCTTACATGTAAATTTTAAGGGGGGTTCTAATTGCAGTCGAGAGTCACTGTGACAGTGGATCAAGTGGTTTCTTGGTCAATCTGTTCAGGAGAAACTTTTCAAACCATTCACCGTAATTCTGTTCCAAATTGTTTCTCACTTTAGTATAATCAGTCGTATAATATACTTGTTCTGTCTCTGAGTAATCCACAATATAGATATTATCCTTCATTCTAAAAATTGTCGCATATTTCTCATATACACCACGAATCGGTGTATAAACAAAATACTCAATTTCTTCGGCTAATGATGCCGAAGGTTGCACATATTGGAATGGGATCATGAGAACATCCGCTGCATGTTAGTCTGGTCACGGATCATAATCCGCAAAAGATCTTGATCTCTTGGAGAAACAGTGTGAAAGTTCTGTTTCATCTGACTGACACTATTCTCTAGTGCGTGTTTAATATGAACACGCTGAATTGGAGACAAACTGAGAATGAATGTTTTCTTGGTCATTAGATCACATGCGATGGGTTGTTGCGTGAGATGTGCTATGAATGATGATCAAAATACTGATCAAAGAGATGATTGTATGGGTCATTTGTTCCCCAAAATTGTGTCAATTCCGTCACCAATACGCTCTCCAAAAGACTCTGATTGGTCCTCTGGTGCAACAACTTCAGCAGCGGAGAATAGTAGTTTGGATAAGTAGGATCTTGAGGGTTCATGATTCCAGATGACAAATCCAAAGAACAGAGCAACAGCGAAGCGCATGTAGAATTTGATCCAAATTGAGCGGAGATGTGAGTATGAAAGTGACGATTTTCTGCTCATAGGAGAACCTTCAAACTTTGAATCGTCTTTAATAGGATACCTTGATTCTTTGAGTTGGTCTCCCTCAATTTCTTATATCTTTCTGAAGGAGTCATTTCAATATCTTCATGTTCAAATGTATTCGTAAGGGCAACATCAAGTTGCTTGACAACATTCTCTACAATCTTAATATACTTTTGTTGCTGCCCCATTTGACAGTTCAAATCCTGAAGACCATCAATGGTATGATCCCATTGTGAATCTTCTGGTGCAAATTGTTTGACTAATTCGATTGTCTTTTCAAGATCATCGATAGACAGTTTCATGACTTTTGATGGGTTGTTGATTAAATTGATTAGTTTTAGAGTGATTCAACCATCGTTCGATCTCTTCGCGGTCTATGTATCTGCTAGAAGTCGTTTTCAAAAATTTGTTTAGTTTTTCAGTATCAACTTTGTCCTGTCTATACTTCATCCAATTACTCAGTGATGCTTTCTCGATATTCTTATTTGTCACTTCTTTTGAAAACACGGACATTTTCAAATGCGGTGTCTTGCCTCTAAGGATGCTTCCTATACTGGTGTTTTGCTGCGTATAAGTCATTAAATAATCACCAGTAAATTCAATGCGGTTGAACATCTGCTCTCTTTGTTCATCGCAAGAGATATTGCCCCTTAGTTGGTGACTATGGGTGTAAACATCTCCAGTCTGATGATTTATCAAGCAATGCACTTCTTTATTGCCCTTTTCTCTAATTAGTGGATGATGCGCCATAATCTTGATATATTTCAGACTAGGAACTTCAGCATAGAATTTAAGGTCGTTCTTACCAGTTTTGTTGATGTAATCTTCGTTCAAGATTTCAGCATATTTGTTGGCATAATTCCAACAAATTGTAGTATTGATGAACTTAGTTTGTTCATCTTGCATTTTACAATTTAATGACATAGGATTCACCAGATTGATACAATAGTCTATTCTGATTGAGTGTAGATACAAAGTCAAGGGTGAGTGTGACAATCATCCAACCGTCACCCATGAGAATAACTCAACTTCTCGTTTCTTATTAAATGGTGCAAAGAGACGTTCACTAATTCTATCTTTAGTAATGAAAATAGAAGTATAGTTTTTGATTGGTTTCCCATCTGCATAAAGAACATAAGAATCTTTGATGTGATTATTGCGCTTTTTTATTAACCTAATTTTATGGGGAGTAGTGAGATAGCAGGAACGAAGAAATACATCTAATCTTTTTAAGTTCTGATTGCGAATCAGTAACCATCCATGATTGTTGCTTGAAAAGTGATCTGGAACACTGGTAGACCTAATTTCAATCATATTATTTCCCACACGGGCAAGAACCTGCCCGTGCGACGACCAAATCGAACAAGAATTGGAGTGATCATATTCTATTTTATATCTACCCCTATAATGTTGAGTAGATGTTTGCTCTTCGATAGCGTTGAATATGTCATCAATATCATGATCACCGAGATCTTCGCAATCGATTTTGTTCCAATCAATCAATCTATGCCTCATAGCAATTTACCTTGGTTGATAGGTTGGCAGGTATACGCATCGCCCAGGAATGTGTCTGCGATGATCAGAGTGTGTGTTCCTGATTTCAATTTGCATTTATCGACCGCATTGGGATTGAAAAAGACAAACTGACCAGTAATACAAACTAATGCCATCGTAATTGCCCCAAATGAAAATGGAACAAGTGAATCAATCAAATCGTCGTCGGGTAGAAAATTTTTCATTGTGTTGGGGAAGAAGAGAGAATTTGCTATTATGATCAGGCAAGAGTTTCATACACTAACTCGCCAATTTGTTGCCCCATTTCTCTACCACGAAGGTCTCCATCTTGAATATGGATTCCACCGGGAAGTCGAGACCATCCAGCATCATCAGCAGCATCTTGAAGAGTGTCCCAGCGAAGGGTGATTGGTTCACCATTATAATCCTCAAAGACCAGATCTTGAGTTGTATATTCTCCTACCAAATGACGCTTGCCATCACCATAGTGATCGTAACCTTTTGACACACCATCATAATACTCATCGCTGCCATAAAATTTCGACAATACTTCAGCAGCAGCACCACTAAATGTGCTGTGTCCTGATACAAACTCGGGGAAGGATGGTGTGACAAATGTAGGAGATTGATACGGTTGCCAATCAGAACCTGTGATAGTATCAATGCCCTTGTTTGGACCTTTCCATCCTTGAATTTCATCATCAGCAAACAGTTTACGAATTGCTGTTTGTGGACGAACACCATAACCTTTTTCGCCCCAGTGATACTTACTATCCCATGCTGCAATGCCAGCATCCATCAATGCAGCATTAAGTAGGAAAGTTGACTTCACATCATCTTTCAAATCGTTGCCGTATTTGAGACAAAGGTCCATATTGATCTCATTCCAATGCCCAGGAGGTGTGCTTGACATAGGGCCATCCGCCCAGTATTCTGCGGTTGTTTTATCAAATGGAGTCATATTTGCCTGAACATCAACAACTTCCTGGAATTGCTTTACGAAAGCATTATGTTCCGTAGAAACATTTCCCAAAGCATCAACATACATGTCGTCACTTCCATACCTAGGTGGTGCTGGAGCACGGAATTGATCACCACTTTCCATTACTGCGGGACGAACATACATGTGCCCAGGTGATAGAGCACCAGGAACGTAGTAGGATTCTTCATTTTCAGTTGCGATGGGCGTGCCAATGTCGTTCACCACAACTCCCGTGGGCACTTTTGGCGGTTGCCAGGCGTTAATATCACCCGAATCTGAAGGATAAAACTCTATACTGTTATCAATTCCATCATTTTTACGGGATCTATGTGCCATTTTCGCTACTTTGCGACCCAACTTGTATTCTTTTCTGGTAAGATCGGGCGCAATTTCTTTTAATTGATCGTCCAGAAACTCCTTCTGATCAGGATACAAGCGCTTGAGCATGAAAATACCAGCAGCAGCAACGATGTCGCTCTGGTCATGTTTCTGAAACTTTCGTGCTCTGTAGGATCTTGCGAATCCTTCTTCCTTCTTATCGAACGCCGCCAAAGCGTCGTTCATTGCCATGCTGGTTAGGAACAGCGATCGAGAAATAGTCGTTGGTGCCGGGGGGTTCTTTCTGATTTGCTGGAGTTGCAAGTCAATGACTTGCATTGCGACAGATGGTTGTTGACCAGTGATTGGATCGATAGACATAACAAATGGTATAGAAAGGTCTGGGGAACTTGCCCCACCACAAGTATGCCTGTGTATAGACCGATATGGATAATTGTGGTCCAGTTCATGAGCTGTCCACTGCACCTTGACACTCGATGCTTTCCGTCCCAAGATCGCCACATCACATTCTTTACAATGAACGAACGAAAGCGCAGGATTTCAATAACACTAAGTCCAAAGGAGCATGATGCTGCTAAGCAATACTGTCGCGATAATTGCCTTACTTTTTCATCGATGATTTCTCGTCTATTGTCTATGGTAGAAAAGGGACAAATAGAGATTTTTAAGCAATAAAAAACGAAGGGATGCTTGCAAACATACCTTCGTTAAGTGATCGACCGATTCAGTGTGTCAGTGTGTCTGGTAATTTGTTTGTTCAAACTTCTCACTCACTATACACAACATAATTTTACTATGTGTAATTTTCAGCAACACCAGACATAAGCATTAGAGGGTAGTTACTTATACCGATGTGCCGATTACTAAACTGTCTGGATGGGGTTCACTGTGGACCGTCAGTTGCTATTCTTAATTTGTAGAAGAGAGATACCTAAATTCAGATCAAGCAGAATATCGATCTGGTGTAGACAGATCCTCGACATATTTACTAACGACCTTTTCGCTCCCTTCCAACTTAAATGCTCTGGCAAAATCAATCTGATGTGGATTAAAATCGTCCAATGCTTCAATCTCTAATGTGATTCGATACTTACTTTTTTGTGAACGACGATAAGTAGATGATGGCATAAGTGGCAAATGGTGGTTGTTACTTTTCTATTATAGAATGTGATTTAGAATTAGTCAATTCTGATGATATTTATTATCGAATTATGTCATCGAAGATAAACATAAAAACGGGAGACCAAGATGATCTCCCATATCTAAGATATTTACATTTGATCCATCATTTCTAAGTGAACATCTTTAGCACCTTGAATGATATTTACGCACTTACTTAAGCAGTGCAATACAATTTTAGTTTGTGATTTGTCCCAAATGACAAATTCTGAAAATAAGATTTTTAGAATTTCTGTTGCTTCAATCGTGTAATCTTCGTCCGATTGCATACACCAGTTAATCACATCCTTTTGAGGAAGAGAAAATTTGAAACTATAAAAGTTGCGACTGTAAACTTTTGTTTCAGAAATGATTGGGAATGATTCTGGAGTCGCAGTGGTCATGGTCCGACCTTTATGATTGCTTTTGAAGGATAGGCAAAAATACTCCACAGCGCAACCCATTGTCTTCATGTCAAGGTTGATTTTTGTATCATCTGTAGCAAAGATAAAGAGAATCTAATCTAAATCTGTATCCCAGTATTCCATCCCAACAATATCCCGATAGATTTCTTCCACATTGTTTCCCTTCCAATTAACAATTTCATCACGTTGTTGTATGAGATACTCTAATGTCTGATCAATTTCTATAATTTGTGACTGCAATGTCTCTTTTCTAAGTTTTAATTCAAGAATTGATTTATCGTAGTCTAGTTGTGACAAAGGCGAACCTCCTTTGTTATTATCTCCTGACATACTATTTATGTCATTGTGCTCTTTGTTACTCATTTTAGAAGTGATGATTGAAACTTACCAGAGGTATAATCATAGACACTGTGTGATACCCAACCGTGATTTGGAGTATAGATGTAAACATACTCTGCAAAACAGTTGTCACATTGCTTGAACAATTCGTCTGTGGTTGATGAAAATTGAGGAGGACAATCCTCACCACGCTCAGAATAATAGAGAGGGCGATTTTTTGGTAGTTTCTTCATTGCCCAATCTGTATCTGACCAGCAAGATGACATATCTCCACCATCAATTAGGTCAGATGCTAACTTACGAGAGTCAAAGTGTTGTCCGAGAGTCTTACCCAACCAGGAAGGATAACCATCCCAATGATGATAAACAGATAGATAATTTCCAGGTTCGTCTGAAAGTTGGATTGCGATGATTGCGGGTGTAGACATTGGGATGAAGAATAATTTTTGATTGAATGGACTAGTTGATCATCTATAACCTCCTTTGAGAAAATTGCTTCTGGAAAATGATTCTCGATCAACGAGTTTAATTGACCCATGCTTCGATGTCAATACATAACCTTCATGAAATGAAAGTTCTCCATCTATGTAACAATCAGGATCTGATACATGCTCTGGTTCAGCAATAAACATGAACAGATCTATCTTCATTGATAATACCAGCTTCCACAATCTGATGAGGTTGATGTCAACATCCAAATCTTTAGCAGTTTCGTCGTCCTTCATGGTATTCAGTGCGCCCCCCCTGATCCTAGAATTGATGTATTTTCGGATCTTTGCTGCCCCCTTCGAGTCCTCAAACTTACATAAGGTGGACATTTGCCTCGCAAAGTTGCAAATAGGTTCAAAATCCTCCCGATATGAATGAATTGAGCACTCTGGTTGAATAAATCTACATGAATTTGTATGATTTAACTTTGATTGCAGGGGTGATGCCACCGCCCCTCGAAGCGTCGTTTCGCTCTTATACTGTGTGTGGGGGGCGACAATAACATTCTCGTGTAATACCTGGGGGAATACATATTCAATCGTATTCGGTTGATAACGATTAGATCCACCAAATCCAATAAAATCTCCTTGAATGATACTATCAGTTCTCGGAAGATTATCAAACAATGAGTGGAGAATCGTAGCAACCTCTCCAGAGTGATTCAAATCAATGTCATCATGACTATGATTGATCTTGATTTTTACTTTATTGAAAACAGATTTAGTGCCAACAAAGAATTTACCCGCAGCAGGATCTGTCCCCCAAACTATTGCTGGGGAACCATCAATCTTGCAACTAATAATAGCGTCAGGATCAGTGAAAATGTTGAGAGCACTAAGGTCTCCTTCGAGGACCAGATCCTCGGGATGATGCAGATGCTTATTTTGCATTGTTAAGACATACTACAAATGGATGATGAATACTCAGAGTAAACACTTTGAATGTAGTATGCTTCCTCAATAAGAATCAGCAACCACGATGATGCAATCACTAAACGAAGTCCAGTGAAAACGAAAAGAATCGGCACTTCAATCTCCAACATACAGAAGCATGTTATCTGCTCCGAGTTTCTTACATCCAGATCCAGTGAATCCGATGCTTCTGACTGATCGAAACTCCTCACCATTTGGCGTAGCAAAACTCACCCCATCACGAATGTATTGGTCTTCAATGCTTTTGTCGCAAATAATGACTGGTTTGTCCAAACAATCATCTGGAATTTCATCCAGAATTGCTCTCAGTTCCCGATAAGTTCCCAGATCAAAATCTGTGTGGGGAACAATGAATCGCTCATTCATTGTCATTTTTGTCCGATTGTTCGAGTGAGAGATTGACCTTGGTTGATAGAATCAATCACTGAGGATAAATTCCTAGTGGTTTTGATTCCGACCGTATCGTAGGCACATACGGAGATCGTGCCAGCAGATTTAAGAATCACATTATGATTATCAATTCGCAATACTCTACCGATAGATTGTGTCGCTGCTGTAACATTTGGCGAGCGTAGGAAGATTACTGATTCGAGCGAAGGTATATTGATCCCCTCAGTTAATATATTGTAATGAAGTATTATGAAGCGGCATGTCCCGTTGTCCCCCCATTCTTTTAACACTTCAAAGAACTGATCTCGACTAACATGCACATCATTGACGATTGCACCATGTTTTGATGTAATCGAGCACCAATTAAATCCTCTGGATTTTAATTCCTGGCGGAGATTGGTATTATAAAGCATCTCCATCATCTGTTTTGTGCTCCTGGCACACACTAGAACCTTGGATTTGCCATCATTATCAATAGTTTTGACCAGATTTTCTGCTTCTATTTCACGATTAAGGTCACTCTTTTTGACCTTAGGGAATGAGCTGACAGACAATTCTGGTGGTAAAATATATCCAGAGTCAATAAGTTTTTTTGTAACAACTCTATACAAGACATTTCCATACACTTCAATGTCATTCATGCCAGGTAAGTGAGTAACATTAGAGTGGGTAGGAGTAGCAGTGAAGAAATAACAGCGGTCGCTATTATCAGCAGCAAAGTGCTCCGTGCTAGGGAAAAAGTTTCTCTTAATACTATGGTGTGCTTCATCAAAATAGATTGTATCTGCATGAATACCTGCCTCCCGAAGTTTCTTAAGAGAGTGATAGGTTGTAAAAAAGATTTGATGATGATATGCTTGATCTGACCACCTGCGAATGTAGTTTGCATTTGTAGAACTCATGTGGTTGATTTGACCACTATGCACATGCAGCACAGCAGCATTTATTTCATGTTCAATGAACTCTTCGCATAATTGTTGTGCAAGAAGAATTCTTGGTGCAACAACAATATGCTTACCTGGAGTATCACCAAGAGAAGCAAATCTGTCGATGCAATCTTGCACCATACAAATGGTCTTACCTGAACCTGTAGGCATGATAATCTGCCCATGATGATGAGATTTCATTGCGTCACATGCTTGACGCTGATATGGACGTAGATCAATCATGCCGCTGAAGGTGACTTTGAAGGTAAATTATTTTGCTAATAATGACACCGAAGGTGACAATGAAGATTATTATGTGTCTGAAGATGACGCTGAAGGTGACTCAAAGATCAACACATGCACCCCGACGCATTTGTTGATAACTGCGACAATTACCAGGTCCACCGATAAAGCAATGCTTACCGTAGTAATAAGCAGCACAATTTCTTTCTCTCAACCCAAAGATTCGCGCCATTTCTTTCAGTGAAACTTCACCATTTGCACGGCGATACTCATTGAGTTGTTGAGTAATCTTTTTCGCAGCAGATGTGAAGCGAATGGAATTGCTAGAGTGAACCGTGATTTTACGAATCATGATGAAGTTTGATTAACCTTTGTTCAGAGTGTAAATCTCGTGAACATGCAAAACATACTCACGAGACAGTTGAGACGCAACGTGCGAAAGGTGAAGCAAATCAGGAATTATTCTTCCTGCTCTACTTCTTTTTCCTTCACAATTCTCGGTCCTTTGAAAACTCGATCGTTTTCATAGAAACTTGCCACTCTTTCTCTCCGTGCCTGCAAAAGCATTTCATACTGCTCTTTTTGCTCTTTGGTGTATCTGAAATCTTGATCTTTCCAGATTTTCCTCAGATCTTGCAGATGATGCAGGACATTTAATGTTTCTTCCATAGTCAGTAATCAAAGTCAGAGTGGATGTATTTTTGAAGATCAAATTTTTCTCCCTCTTCAATTAGGTCGAAAATTGTTTGATCTTCCATCATGTCGAAACTGATAAGTTCTTCGACTTGATCTTCTGTAAGAAAATTTCCGGACATAAAATCTCAGAATGAACAACCAGTTTCTTGAGACAACTGAGCACAGAACTTAGCAGTCAATGGAGATTGAATGCTTTGAAGTTTCTTACGAAGATCATACATCTTCACACGATTCTTAGTGAAGTGTGCCAGGCGATCAGAGATGGAGACAAGTTGAAGAAAATTGGAAATCTCGATTGAGTTGGAAGAACCGAGAAGAAAATGCATAGCAACAAAAGAATGGTACTTGTTGCTAGAACGGCACTCTTTCAAGACAGAGACAATTTCTTTAGCAACCTCACCTGCTGTTGCAGGATAATAGGTTGAAAGAAAGTTTTTGGACTCTTGATAGATAAAACCGTCCCAATCAATTTGATATGACTGGGATTGTTGCTGTTCAAGCATGCTCTGGATCGAAGACAAAGTTGCTTGGATCTGGTCAAGGTCGATGGTTTGCATAACCAGTTGGTTGATGATGACGCTGAAGGTGACTACGAAGGTGACCCCCTCGTGGACACAACATACACCATGATGACGCTGAAGGTGACGTAGGAAGGTGACACTTCATAAACTGTCCACCACTACATGATGACGCTGAAGGTGACGTGTGAAGGTGACCTACACCACCTCTACTTCACTCAACGGTGCATCAGAGGTCTCTGTGAGGTCCTCTGAGGTGCCTTCACTCACCTCAGAGGTATCTGCATTACCTTCTGCCATAATTTTTTCTTCCTGCCTCTTAAACTCTTCTGACTCCATATATTTCTTGACCATTTCATTGAAACGCTCTTGCTGTTCTCTTCGTTCTCGCATCACATTTTCAAATTGCCTTTCTCTTTTCTCAAGAATTAGAGAACGACGTGCTCTTTTTGCTTCTCTACGACTAGACATGATCCTCCGATTTTGTGTTTGGTCTTGATTTTAAAAATACTAATTCATGCCAATAATAATTCTGGCAAACAATTAGCACATGATTTTTTCTATGAAATGTTCCAGCATCAAGTTGATGCGGAAGCTTATTTGTGACTGCTATTTCAATAGTGAGATATTCATTCTCACTATCAACATAGTAAACCCACCCCTCTATGTCTCTAGTTTCCCACTTAACATAATCATTGACAAGTGGTTTATACATATGCTAACTCCAGTGGGGTCAATTTTAATTGCATAGCAGTATAAGGACGAGTATCTGAGATGTCTACCTTATTTCCACACTTGGTGGAGTTAATAGGCGCTGAATACTCTCTCTTTTTTGTATTGTAAAATCCCCAGATTGTTTTTGGTTTGTCATTAGTATAACTAAAATTACCGTGATTGACAAGCCATATACTAATAATATTCCGTTTAAAATCTTTGACCTCATAGGTGTAACCCTCCGGGGGTTGATGGGGGAAATCATCAGGAATACTCAAGTTCTGGTTGCATTGGGCAGTCATCGACAGAGAGTGATTCATAATCAGGATACATTGTGGATACAATGTATGATGCAAGATCTCGTGTAGTAGCAATAACATGCACTTCTACCCGATAATACTGGTAATCATCACCAGGAGTGTCTTGCATTGCCAATTCTATTTCAACTCGCCAGACATGACCACGCTTCAGATGGTCCTGATAGTCAATAACAACATCAGGTTTCAATTCCCATCGATTCATAACATTTTCCTCGGGTTCAAAATTTCCAATCATGTTGTAAACTCCTCAACAATACCAGATTCAAGATCTCCTGCAAGTTCATAGTTCATCGACTTCATGATATTTTCACGAAGCTGACCATAATATTGCTCATTATAGCTTTCATCTTGCTCAGCAATGAGATCAAAACATTCTTCATCACTTTCTGCAATTACATTCCAAATACCTCCATATTCAGACGTAGGAAACGGTACAAAATGGTTGACAATGTAGAAAAACTTTGGTGCCATTTGTTTCTGTAAATTACCTTTAGATTTTAGTTCAAGATTTAGATTTTGTCAATTGGTCTAATTGACTCTCCAATTCAACTTTAACACTCAATAGGCGAAAAAACAAAAAACCTCTACTTCTATTTGGAAGAAGTAGAGAGGTTAATTCGTCTATGAGATGAATTGAAGATCTGAGGCGATCCTCGTCCGTCATGATGTGTAAAACTCCATTAGATAGTAATCAACAGTAATTTCGTGTTCTTTACACTCTTCTTCAACCTGTTGCCAAAATTCAGTTGAAACGGATTGGTCTATCGAATTTTTCCAATCGATATCCTTCTTTGAATGCCTGTCGAATGATTGTGTCATAAGAATGCGAAATAAGGGGGATACTTCTATGTAGCAGATAATCTTCACAATCTTCTGCTAGTGCTTCTTTATGTTCGTGAGATAACAAATCTAAATCTGGCATCGACATATTTCCCTCTCCTTGATTATTGTAGCATATGGCGGTCATCCAAACAATGTGTTCGAATCGTTCTTTTTGAACTCCTTACGACACTTTTTTACTTCTCTAAGCTCATCTTTGATCATTTGATAAGCTTCCTCAGCAGAAAGTTTTCTTGCCATTTCCATGGCAGTAATAATTTCAACACGAGTTCCAAAGTGTTTAAGTGCCTCTTCAAAGCAATTTAATTCTTCATACATTGTCAGTTTTCCTTTGAATATTATATGTAACAGGATGTATCTGACTAATTTTAGTTTCTAATCGATTCTCCATATCATAGATAGATGACCTGAAATTAAGGTTATCTTCTTCTAATATTTCGATACGATCTTCAAGTTCTAAAATATAGTCCATAAGACTATCGTCATCATCCCATCTTGTAGTTGGTTCAAAAAATCTTTGAATAAATTTAATCATGGCAAATAACCTAATGTAATTTATCTGACCATTTTTGGATTCCCATCAAAGTAGAATAAGGAATCCATGCAGGTATCTCATCATCAAACTGTACCTGAACTTCAGTTACAATAGTTTGGTGAAATCTATCGTATTTTTTTCTTGTATTTTTTACGAAAGACAAAGGATTCTCCATGTTTGTGTTCGATAACTGCATTTTTAGGTTTGATATTATATCTATCAATGATCTTTCTAAGATGTGATTCATCTTGAAAGTGATAGACTACGTTGTTGTATTCCATTCTCCATGGAAATGTCTCATATGGAAACTTGTTTACTTTTTTCATATGAGGTTTCAGTGCCAACGTTTAGTTGAAAGATATTCCAACACATCAGCACGAACATCCATCAACTCATGGTAACATAGTTGATTATGAGCACACTGACGTAATGATGGATCTGGCTTCAGAACTGACTCTACAAACAGATCTAGTCCACGATTCCACTTATCTTTCTTTGATTCGTTGTCTTCGATTGTGTTCTGATCTTTCATAGTGTTCTGAACATTGACATAGTTATTATAGCAGTATTTCAGAACTTGTCAAGAAATATCAAAAAACCCCCACCAAAACTGGCAGGGGTCTTGTATCTCACTTTTTGAGTGGTTTTTATGCAATCGCAAGGAACAGATAAGTGGCACCATCTTCATTAAGACCACTGTTAGCAGATGCAGCTGAAGTCACTGTAAATCCTGCATTGAGTGGATCAATATAGTTATATGAAGTAGAATAAGCATTCTTGTCGTTTAAGGCAAAATAATTATCATTACCACTGACAATGCCATGCATTGTGTCAAACACGTACCAATGAGTGTCAACACGGCCTGCGTCAATTCTTTTGATCATCACAAAACGAGCACCAGCAGTAAATCCACAGTCAACATTGATGTCGCTGCCTGTACCGCTGAAAGTGCCAATTTTACTTATGCCGTCTAGGCTGGCGAAGAGAAATGCAATTAAGTTATCATTATATTTATTTACGTCATGATTACTACCTACACCAAACTGTGTGCTAGTAAAGGTGCTATTCGCTTGCCAAACGTTTGAATCATTCATGTAGGAGCCGGTGGTAAAGGCTAAGAAATCGCTGTCATTAGACAAATAACTGCTCCATACCATCCAAGCTCTATCGGTGTCTCTGTTTTTAACAATTACCAATTCCGGAACAACACCGAGGTTGTGATTTATAGTCTTATTAGACCCCGTACCGACCCAAGTAGTTACATCAAAGAATCCTGGAGCACGTCTGAACATGTAATGATCATAACCAGTGAGACTAATATTACTTACTCCATTTGAGTAATCAAAATTAAAATTAGTTGTGCCTGCTTCAACATTAGTATTGTTTGTGTATAAGAAGTTCCCCGCCATCAGTCTTGCGCTAAGACTGCGCGTCTGCTCAGTGGTAACATCTGTTCTGATCGCCATATCAACAGGAAAACCACTAACAGCTGAAGGCTCAGCGTTGGCAACACTTTGAGCCATAGCAAACACATCAGTTCCAGCAGTCGGCGGTTTGTGTGGGCGACGAATTGCCATGTAGATGTAAGTGGCGTTTGTTTGCTGCTGAGTTGCTGATGCTCCTTTAAATCCCGTAGGCGTTAAATGCACAAAACCAAATGAATTGCTTGCTTCTTCGTTACTAAGATTTGGGTACAGAAATTTAGACTCTCCCGCACCTAATCCACGCATATTGTCAAGCAATACCCAAGTTCCCGCTGTACTCGAGTCAGAACGCTTGATCAACAACCATTGAGGTTCAAACCCAAGATTTATCTCAGACCAATTGCCGCTACTATCTGTTGTAAAACTACCGCAGTTAATAATACTTTCATCACCACTCGTACCAAACGATTCATCGTCGTGGGCGAAGATGTAGGCAACATAGGTTGCTGATGAATCATTGCCATTAGTTTGGAACTGCATGGAAACACCAAATGCAGTATCGCTTACTGAAGTAACATACGCAAAAGAATTTGCTGCATAGTCTTCATTCAAAGTTAAATTTTGACCTATACCCATACTTCGATGGTATACCACCCAGTTTTCAGCACCACCACCACCAGTTCTCTTGATAATAATCATTCCTGGGGTAGATCCAAGATTATGAGGAATTTGCCGTCCTTCTACACCATTGCCGGTCCATGTTTGAATATCAAAGAATCCGGGTGCTTTACGGAAAGTCCAGGAGACATGATCACCGGGCCCACTTGGATCAGTAGGTCCAGAATTTACAAATGAATTATCACCAATGCTAAATCCGTCCGAGTTAAAAGATGTGACGGTAGCGGTATTGGTTGATTCAGCCGAATCCATATTTGAATATATTCTCTTATGAACACCTCTTTCAGTGTCAAACAAAACATTGCTATAACCATAATCTCTTCGTTTAATCCATACCATCCCACCTTCACCCGCTAAATCAATTCCATTATTGATCGTCTGCGTGCTGTCGGTTCCTTCATACAAATAAGTACTAAACAAGTCATCGGCATAAACCTGCGGTTTAGTTACAAAATAAGTAACATCAGACCAATCAGATTCTTGACCCAGTGCAGTATACTTAGTTCTAGTATAATATCCCGTGTCTGCCTCTAAGGAGAAACTTGGACCTGTTTGTGTACCAGTTGCTGAAAGTGCAGAAGTTTCTGTCTGCACATTCTGTGTAAAGTTTTCATCAGTTGCAACTTGCCATGTTGCAGTATCCCAGGAAGTAATTGTACCAGAAGAAATTGTTGGTTCCGATGATGTAAGAGAAACGTTATCAGAACTGATTGCATCTGGATGATCTTTAGTGTCAGCAGTTACACCCTGAACTTTCATTCCAGTTGACCATGTGCCAGATACATCTGATAACGTAATCGTATTACCTGAAGATGCTGAAACTGTTCCTGATTCTGATGCAATAGAAATAGTAGAAGAATCTAAGAATGATTCTTCTTCATTTAAGAATGATTCACTATTAAATAAATTTGATGTAGAAGAGGTAAAGGTGTGTGCATCACTACTAAAGGATGTAGTACCAGGAGTCAAGGCGCTGGCAGCGGCATATGTGAAGGAACCATAAATTCCATGCAGTGATCCATCAGCAGGAAGTTTTGCAATTAACCAGTCCATACTGTTACCAGCACCTGCTGAATCACTGTAACCAGTAACATAAATATTGCCCGAGTTATCAGTTGCTATGTTCTGTCCTTGATCACTTCCTGAAGCACTTAATACGTTTTGCCATTCGATACCTCCTGATGGATTATATTTTGCAATTATATAGTCATAAGTACCAGTACCTGCTGAATTAGAAGTACCGACAACATAAACATTGTCTGAACTATCAATGGTTATTCCACTTCCTCTGTCAGTATTTGTAGCACCTAAAGTAACTTGAGATTGAAGATTTCCTGATGAATCATATTTTACAAGCCATAATTCATTATCAGTGTAACCTGATCTTCTACATTTTCCAGTAACATAAACATTGCCCGAACTATCAACTGCTATTCCATCAGCAGATGTACCTTGTCCATCACCCAGCAAACGTGTCCATTGAACAGATCCACTGCTATTTAATTTTGAAACATACATTCGATACGCACCGTATGAAGTGCTACCAGCAACATAAACATTACCAGAACCGTCAACTGTTATTGCCTCAACATAGTTAGCAGCCGAATCGCCCAATGAAACTTGCCATTGAATATTTCCTAATGAATTATATTTTGCAATTAAGATGTCATCGCTACCCAATCCTCCTCCAAAAGGAGAAGAGCTAGATGCTATTGCTTGATAATTTGTGATAGTTGCAGGAGTTACATCAGCAGTAGTTACAGAACTAGTTGACTGACAACATAGAAGTTTGGTATTGGTTATTGCTGTGAGTGGTCCTGTTGGTGTGAAGTTAGAAGTATAAACTGCGGTTCCCTTAACCATACGGAAGTTAGATATATATCCAGGGATCTGATATGAACCAGCAATATTTTCTCCAATAATTAAATCATCATTTGAATAATTGTTATAATCACTATATGTTGCTGATTGTACTTGACCATTTAAATACATACGTGTTTTTCCACTCTGTCTTACTGCAGCTACATGAACCCAGGTATTATCTGGAGTAGTAACATCAGCAGTTACGCTATAATTACCTGCAGTGTAGAGTTCAATTTTATTTTCATGTCCACCTGTATGGAATCTTCCAATCAAAAATCCATCACTCCCACCTGTTGATGAACGAGTTTCCATTATAGTATCTAAAGTGCCGTCGGAACCAGTAAAATAAACCCAACACTCTAACGTAAAATCACTAGTTCCAAAAGCAAGATCACTCTGTCCTGTGATCTTCAAGTGGTCATCGACACCATCAAATGAAACTGATCCTCCACTAGCAATGTCCCTACCGTGACCAGTAACATAAACACCACCAGAACTATCAGTTGTTATGTCATAACCTTGGTCACTATTTGTGTTGCCAAGTGTACGCTGCCATTCGATACCTCCTGATGGATTATATTTTGCAATTGAAAAATCATTATTACCAGCACCTGCTGAGGTAGTACGACCAATAACATAAGCATTATCCGAAATATCAACTGCTATTCCAGGTCCAGATTCATTAGCTAATGTACGCTGCCATTCAATATTTCCTGATGGATTATATTTTGCAATTACGAGGTCATACTGACCACCGTTATCAGTTTCGCCAGTAACATAAACATTACCTGAACTATCAACTGCTATGTCTTTACCGAAGTCATAAGTAGATGAACCGCCTAATGTTGCAATCCAATAACTTTCAGTTCCACCAGAAGATTGAACTGTCTCACCAACAGTTAGAGCTTGACTAATTGTTGTTCCACCAATCAAACTTCCATCAGATATTTTCGATACTGTGGTGTCTGCAATAGTGAGTTCTGTAGTTTCATTTAACTTAGTTCTAGCAACTTTTGGAGATTTTCTATCATTTACAACAACAATGTTATTATCTTTATCAATCGCAGCATCATATGATCCAAATGTATCACTAGGATTTATTCTCTTATACGTCCAATTGGCACCATTATCAGTACTGACAATTATGTCTCCAGTATTTGGACCTCTGAAAATAGTATCAATAAGTATAACGGTAGAACCCTTAACTTTTATCTTATATGGACACATATCCGGATTTGTTGCTTCAAAATCTGCGATCTTAGTCCATGATATCAAATCAGATGTTCTCCACACACTACTACCACTCCAACTGCCCGATAATGTGAATAAGTAATCATCATTACATGCCATATCATCAATGCCTGATGGATTCGAAGTACTATCATGAATGGTCCAATTTCCACTTTGTACTTGAGATTTATCTCCAGAAAGATATACTTTGTTTCCTGCTGACGACGTATTGTTCCCACCAATGACAAATTTTCCTAATTTAGCAAAATAAGTACATGTTGTCCAATGAGGAAGTGAAGTATTAGTTCCA
>CEVS01057118.1_pt1 | contig 22015 bp, 21 predicted proteins | sample 361571 | NCBI WGS metagenome assembly CEVS01 (sample SAMEA2623850, study PRJEB7988) | marine metagenome | isolation source: saline water (ENVO:00002010), including | reverse complement strand
CAAGATTGAATAAACTCTCGGTTTTTATCATAATCAGGGTTCTGCGCTGACACATATCTCAAGTATTCACGGAAGAAACTGCGCCATTTCTTTAATTCTTCTTTGACCCCATTTCCGCCGAATTTTCCACTCATAGAGTCCATGATTTTATCTTCAATTAGACCCTCCGCATCTGCACCACTAAGGCTCATTTGCGTAAAGATAAGAGTTAAACGACTAAGAATCTGATAAGTATATTGTCCAAAGGATTCTAACATATCGGTTTTCTTATGGACACCACCTTCCGCCTCGGTGCCTGTATAATGTCTGGGTGGATTTCCTAAGAACATCATATTGGCGCAACCAGGACGAGTAATATCCAATTGACCTTTTTGCATATCAAACTTACCATTCGCCATCACATTCATGAGTTCTCCGAAAACGGAATCATCCCATGTCTGAAATTCAGATACAGCAATTCTCTCACGATTGTATTTGGGTATTAGTCCCAATTCAATAGCGTTAAGGTCATCACCACTCATAGCACCAAACAGTCCTGCAATAGTGGACATTTTACCCGAACCTGCTACCCCGACAGGGACAAGTGGAGCAATTACATGGTCTATCAAATGGTCTTTACCTTCACCCATAGATGTAACTAAACCTATGTGCAACAAGTCTTGTTTGTTTTGTGGATTCAAACAATACAGCATTACAGCCTCTTTCAAGGTGTTAGGTGCATATAATTCCGACCAAAGAGTTTCATCTAACTTCATCAATTCTAATGGTGAAGTATCGTGTTGTTCACACAATTCTTTGAACTCGTTAAACTGACTTTCGCTCATTTGTGAATCTGATAGGTTGTCATATGAGGTCACATGACGGACTAAGAATACCTTCTCTTTGCCAACGACTTGATAACATCCTTCAACGCAGATGTATTTGCCGTCTTTGATAGACTCGGTAAGAGTCATCATAACTTGAGTTAGTTTGCTGTTGTCCATACCTTCGGGAAATCTATTGGACCCATTATGCGCCAAACATTCTATGGAATAATCACCATCAGAAATAGTGAACCACAAACCAGTTTGTTCCGCATTTGGTTTCCTACGGTCTAAAGGACCGTCTTCCATTTTGATACAAATGCCACTTCCGTAGCACCATTCATTACCAATTTTAGAAGTATAGATACCTTCCACAGATAAGTTCAAGTCAGAATAGCCTTCAATGCACCCATCCACAAAGCGTGATATTGGAACAGGAACAGTCAAGAAGCATACCTCCAACCTCCAATAATGCGATGACCTATATTAGCGATACTATCCCAGACCCCCTCCAGCCGAACCATTAGAGGCTCGTAGAGGCTTTCATCAGGGGTCTTAGGACAGATAGCCTTACGGCACTCTGCATCAAGCAAGTAACAAGGTGGCCCTAACGGACTCACTCTGTTGGTGTATCTGCCTTGAGTTGGTCTTCGTGAACATCAGGTAGTGCGTCACGGTCAGCATCTCCACGGTAGATTGCGAAGAATTGCTTGTAGTCACGACCAGTCTTTTGTGAAGTTTCCAATCTGCGAAGGAAGTCAATGGTTACAGGAAGGCTGCGGCCTTCTTCTGCATCAACTTGCTGTGTGAGGAAGCGTTGGAAGTCATTTTGCTCATAGGAAGAAAGCCAAACGGTGATTCGGCGACCTTCTGCTGGTTCATTTTCATTTCCAGGTGCAACCATACGAACTGCGGTGCTAACTGAACCAAGTGGTGATTCAATACCTTCTGTGTATCCTTCAAGAACATATCCCTTGTGAACCAAGTCATACTCTGGTTTGTAGGATTCATAGTTCACCAGTTGGCGAGCAGGTCGCTCTGGTGCCATGTCCTTTAGTTCGGTCAAGAAACTTGCTACATCGTTTTCATTATTATTTTTTGCCATCTTAATCATTCTCCATGTTTTTATTGTCGCCTTTTTCGGCTGTAATATACCGTTGTTACAGGACCTATATAAGATAAAGCATTTCGCACTCAAAAGTCCTAATATACTACACATACGCACACGCACAAGATGATAATACATAGACAATCTTAAATAACAAGCAAACCAATGATATGATATGCCAGTTGCTGATGAGGATGTTGTATTAGGAATCAACATAACCACAGGATTGACCGAAAATGTGTCAATTCCTGCTACTGATAGTAATATCAGACCTATTGTAGTGCATCCTGATGTGGGTTTGATTACCCTTGAACGACTCCAAGAGTTATATGGTGGCACCCTTTATGCCAATAATACCGAACTCTATGATTGTCAAATACCTTTGGAGATTCAACAATTCATTCAAGCCAATGTTCCCTATATCTCAACACTTGTTGGTAGTGTAGATTTTGAAGAGGTGGGATACACCAGCACAGACACTTTTAACTATCAATTAGATTATGCTATTGTTAGCGCATCTGGTTCTGCCCAAGTAGAAATCACTCGTGAAGAAGATTTGCAGCGTAGTGGTGGAGCAGGAGGAAGAGGCGGCGGAGGTGGCGGAGATGGTTCAGGAAGTCAAGACGGAAATGGAAGAGGTGGAGAAGATGAACAAATTAAACCATTCCCAGCACCACCAGAAAGTGATTCTGATTCGGATTTAGAATGTATTTGCCCTCCAGAAAGTCCACCAGGTCCACCAGGCGACCCATCAGACTCAGACCCATCAGACCCACCACAACCAGGTCCAGAATGTCCTAAATGTTCCGCAGACTCAAAAGGAAAACAAGGAGAAGGACCCACACAGACCGAATCTGGGACATTATCAGGTTCAGGACAAAATCAAATGGATTCAGGAGATTCGCAACAATCAGGAGAATCAGGAGAGGGACAAGGTGAATCACAATCTCAATCTCAAGGCGATTCGCAAGGAGATGCCTCTGGACAAGGACAAGGTGAGGCAGGAGAATCACAAGGCTCTGGAAGCGGAGAATCATCAGGAGAGGGTCAAGGCTCTGGTGATGGAGAAGGTCAAGGAGAAGGCGAAGGTTCAGGACAAGGTTCAGGTTCATCCAGTGGAAGCGGAGGCGGAGAATCATCAGGTCAAGGTCCAGGAGGTGCTCCAAGTCAAGGACAAGGTGAAGGAGAAGGTTCAGAAGGCGAGGGTGAATCACAAGGAGAAGCCCCAGGTTCAGGACAACCCACACCAAGTAGCCAAAGTGGAGAGGCATCAGGAGGTTCCGAGCAATCTCCTCCTCAAGACTCACTTTTAGACCAGTTATTACAAGAACAAGAGCAAAGAGAAGGCGAACCTACTCCATCAGATGACGCATCAAGCCCCATGAATCCTGACGACTTTATGGATGATTCCGCACCATCAGACACACCTACGGACAATTATGACGACATTTTTGATGACTCCTCTCCTTTCGGTCCACAAGATGACGGCCCTTCTATGAATCCAGATGACTTTATGGATATGCCACCTCAAGACCCATCTCCCGCCGATGAAGAATTGCCATTCGGTAATGATGATATGACTGGTGGTGAACCATCTCAACCCCGACCTTTTGAACATCTAAGTGATGACGAATTACAACAGTTAATTGATGAACTTAGGGAAACACCCGACCCAACTAATCCAAATGAGTTTATGGAAGAAGATGACATTGATACTCCTAATCAACCAAGCCAACCTGACCAACCAAGTGATACACCCAACGATAGACCAGGCGATGGCCCACCTTCAAACACAGGTATGCCAAATCCAGGTCCCAATAATAATGTTCCCCCATCAGATATGCCAGACTTATCTAACCCTTCTAATTCCAGCCCCGAACAAGGACAAATGTGGTTGTGGATAAATGTTGGAACTGGAGAGTTATATTCAGGCCCATCTGCCCCAGCCACAGGAATTTGGGTTCATGCTTTATTTGCTGACTTCGGAGAGGGTGACATCGGAGAGGATATTATCATGACATTTGATGAACTACGAAGAGTAATGTCACAAGGAACTACTTTTTATCAACCTTTACCCACTATGCTAACTATTGATTTTGAGGATATGAGTTTGATGTCAGACGCAGAAAGGATATTATCTGCCATGCAAGGACAGTATTGGGACATAGAAGTTGATGCAATAGGGCAGACCATTAGCATAAATTTCAACTATTTGGAACAAAGCCCAAATACTCGTCCACGCTGGGTGCCAATGTCATCAGATAATCAGGATGATTTAACTTCCCCTACTTTTGATGAAACACAGGCTGCCGCTCAAGAAATGTTAGAACAAATAAACCAAGAAAATCAATTGGCTAATGATGCAGGAATACCAACAGGCTATGGAGAAGGTTCAACCTCACCATTTATTCCCGAATCCGAGTCCAATGCTCAATTCCAACAGGATGCTGCCCAAGCAGGAGCCGATGCCGCTAAAGGAGATGCTCAAATGGCGCAACAGGGTGCTACTAATGAAACTGATAATGCCCGTCAGTCTGCACAACAAAATGCTCGTGATGCGGCTAATGCTAATGATTTAGATGCAGGATTAGAGGCTGTAAGCGATGCTGTCAGCAACGCTATGCGAGCCAATGCTTCTGCGGACCCAAATAATTCGGAAGATGTTAATAATCGTAATCAAGCCATGTCTGCCGCTAACGAAGCCATTGATTCATTATCGGAATTATTAGATGACAGTCCATTAGATAGGGATGTTCAAGATACTTTAGATGCCACTCGTGAAAATTTGAATAACTTAGAAGTTGGTGAAACTCCATCCCTGTCGCAATCTTTGGCTGAAGAGGCTAAAAATGCAAGAGATAGAGCCATGGAAGCCAATAATCCAATTGGTTCGGCCGATAACGCTATGGAAGCCACCGAATTAGCAGTTCAGGCTCGTCAAGAGGCCAATCCTGGTGATGACAAAGATAGAGAAGCAGTTCAAGAGGCTAAAAATATGGCTCAACAGGCTATTGATGCAGCCTTAGCAGCAGGAGCCGACAATTTAGAGCCTTATCAAGAGTTATTAGATGAAATGCCTCCTTTTAATGAGTTAGGCGACTTAGCCATAGATGCCGAAGCCCGAATGAGAGATACTATGCCAGGAGAATTTGCCGATATTAACAATCCTGATGTGGTAGAAGATATGATGGCTGTTGCGGAACAAGCAGTTACCAATTTAGAACAGGCAGTTTCTGAAGCCAACCCTGCTAATCAATCTGATAGAGATACAACTGAATATATTACACAAAAAACCCAAGCAACTATTGACAATGTAGAAGGTAGTTGGAGTGGTGACCCTGAAGAAATAGAACAGTTAAGAGAAAGAGTAGATGAGGCTTTACTGGAATTCTCACGAGATATTGAAAACATTAGTGCTCTTTGGAATCCTGAAACTATGAATTGGTATCGTGGAGCCACAGGAGATATTTTAGTCTTTAAGAATGCAGACGAGGCTTTAATTTACGGAGTTCAACAAAATTTAATCCCAAATCTTCCTGCCCTTGGCCTTCCTGATGGATGGGAAGGCTTAACTATTGCCCCTATTGGTGTCGGAGGTGTTATTTAATGACAGATTATGAAGTTAGAATTTACAAGCCCAGCCGTGATGCTGCTTTTGCCGAATCAGGAATCTCAAATGAGTTCCGTCCTGCTTTTAACGATGCTTATGAAGAATCTTATGAAGAATTTATGCAAGGTATTGAAGAGATAAATGAAATTCCTGAGCCTCAAGAGGGAGATATTGCTACAATTATTAACTTAAATGGTTCTATTGACTTGTTATCTTGCGGTTTTTCTCCTGAAGCCTTAGCCTCACAACCCAGAGATGGCTATCGTAGCCCCATGGGAATTTCCCAATATGTAGATGTTTATTTTAATACCTCGTATGGAAGGCAATTTATGGAGATTGTTCAGAACCCAGGTGCGCCCCAACCCTCACTTGTGCCACCTATCAGAGTAGGTTCTAAAGTTACAATTGCCACATTTACTCCATTTACTGATGAAAATGGAAATGAAATTCAACCCTTGCCTGATAATGTAGTAGCAGTTACCGCCGCTCCACCGCCCCAATATATTGAAACCAACGAAATGGGTCAAGAAGTTGCTTCCAGTTATTCCCCTGAAGTAAGCCAACCTTGGTATGTGTTTTTGTTAAAAGAAAACTTAGATATTTATGCTTTAGAAGAATTACAAGCAGGAGAATACCGAATCACTAACTTTGCTGGCGAATATCCACGACTTATGAAGAAAGAAGATGGAACTTTAACTCGTAATGTAGAAGAATATGTTCAAGATTTAATCGCTAATGGTTACACACCACCTGGATTTGGTGTGGGAAGTATTGGTTTTGTGGCTTATGATTCCAGTTCGCCTGGAACGCTTAGATTTGGAAATCCTGAAAAGAGTTCTCGCCGACAAGCAAATAGTTGGTTTGCATATTTGATTCCTTCCAATGTAATTCCACTACGAGGCAACCAAAACCCTCAAGATAAAATACGACAAGAGGAAGAAGATTACCGAGAGCGTCAAGAACGAGTTCGTGTCGGCAAGTTAGAGGCTCGCCGAACCAAGGTTGATAACACCAAAAGAAATTTGGTCTGGGTTGAAACCTCCACAGGAGAAACTCAAACAGGAGGAGAATCACCAGGAACTTCATGGCGTAAGTGTCCTAAGATAACTATTTTTGATAAAGAAATTTCTTCGGATTTGCGAAGTTTAGCCATTGGTTTAGAAGAATCTAATTATGATGTTCAGATTATCACCACTAAAAACGGGCCGTCAGGAAGTCCTATTGCCCTTAAGATTGGTGGAAGTCAAGCCGATGATATAGCAGAGTTATTAGAAAAGAGTGCTGCGCCTTTACGAACCCGAAGTTCCAATAAAGCAGTAATTATTAGATACAGATAAGTAGGTGAAAAAATGAGTTGGATAGAAGAATGGAACAAGTTTTCAGATGATGCAATTAGAGATATGAAGAAATACTCCGATAAAACTCACGAAGAGCGTGAGTGGATGTGTTATGTTTATGAAGCCGATGGTGAATACCATTTAGGAAATGTAACTTATGGTGATGAATCCCGCATTGAGGTCAATCCCACAGCCAAACACAACGAAGATGCTTTAGTTAATGGATTAACTAACAAAAAATGGACCATTCATGGACATCCTTTGAAAGATGGTAAGATTTATACTGGTCGTCAATACTTTAGTTCTACGGATGTTTTAGATGAATTTATCAAATGCCGAGATACCAACGAATATATCGTGCAATATGTGGTTTATCCGCATCAACAACTTAACGATAAAGATGGAAAAAGAGTTTTACACAACCGAGTTAGAGTTTTAGTGTTCCCAGATTCAGCAACTGTGGTAGAAGCCATGAAAAAAGCCTCACCAAATAGTGACCCTTATGCCATTACTCGTGAGTCAGGACAAAATCATTCAGTTCCTGACGGAAATGGAGGTTCTACTTTGGCTAATGATGCTGGAGTTGATTGGTTTGCATTCCAAGAAGTGTTAGGAGAAATGGGTTGGATGGGTATTGTAGATATTGAAGGGCCAGAGGCTGGAGCCGAAACTTATAGTGCCGAAGGAGAGTTGCTTTCTCGTAGAAACATGGTTACTGCTCTTGGTTTTGCCTCAATTGCCGCCGTTATTTTCGGTGTAGCCCGATATAACAATCAAGTTAGCAACGCTTTATCTAAATTTGGAGTTGAAACCGTAGAAGGCAACCCAGATACGCCTGAAGGATTCCATTGGTGGAAATAATGACTTCTAACAATGATATATTAGCAGCCATGGCTGCCGAAAAGGAAAAACAAAAGGCATTTAGTGTGCAACATCCACAATTAGGGCCACAATTAACCAATGCAGATATTGTCAAGGCACATCAAGCCCAAGTTGCGCCAGGACGAGGTGCTCAAAAGATTGGGGCTGATTCTAAATTAGGTGCTCCCAGTAGTGGTGCTACTATTGAAAATAGTATGCCTGATGCTAAAAATTTCTTTAACATTCCAGGACTTAAGGAAGCATTAAAGAACGACAGGCGTTAAACATGGAATATCAGATGATATGCTCCAATCATCGCCGCAGTAACTAATGCAGAAAAAACATTTGCCATAAATTGAATGTAAATCTCATCATGCACATGAGGTTCTATCTTAGGACCCCAAAAAACCCACTTTTTCATACTATCACTCATCGTCAGGCTGCAACATACCTAATATATTTCTACTAAGAATGGCTACCCAATTTATCATAAAGATTTTACCCCTTCGCCACGGGTTTCCTGATGGCATAGAATAATCAATGTTACGGCCCACAAAACTTTCAGGCATTTCTTCTACTTCCAAAATATCTGAAGGTATTTCGCCAATGATACACTTTGCCGAATTTCTGAAATTGGGTTCATAAGTTTCGCCCCTATCTTCCATAGATGCAGAAATTATATTTCCTGTAAATGACACTCTAAGATTGTTATAGCCCGTAGCAGTATTCAACTCCTCCCAACTAACATCATTCCATGATTTTACCACAGGGTTAAAGGTCGGAATAGATACCAAGTTTCCGTTTTCTTGCTCCATTATCTGAAATCCATTTTTGAAATTAGTTATATTACTGTCAAAAAGTTGAACTCCACCCGCTTCTGATATTCCTTGTAGGCGATTATTTCTAACTGATGAATTATCTACTGGTTGGATTTTGGCCTGTGGTTCAAATCTGGCAGATTGGTTCACAGGAGTATAACCCTCATCATTTTCAATATATTGGAGCCACGGCTCCGAATCTTGCCATCCCAGCATTGGATTGCTATATCTTGCTAACACTCTCAATCCATTTTCTGAAATTCTATGTGGCACTCCCCCAAATTCATTTCTGCGATTAAATCTAACACGATAAGGATTTGTAGCACCCCCACTACTACCGCCACTATAATTTCTTGACTCAAAAGGCAAAAATGTTAAATACTTCTCCGTAGTAGCATTGTTACCTGCCATATTGAATACATTAAAGTTTGCTATATTAGCAGTAGGTGTTTTGAGGCCATAATACATCGCCCTGACACCATCATTATCTTCAGTATCATAGTATTCCATTTTTGGGTGGAAAATAGCATCTATCCGTTCTGAAGGATAAACCTTCTTACAATAACTTTCTAAAGTTAGTTCCGTAGCCCACGGTTTGCCCTCACTCTTGGCTCGTTGAATAATAGAGTCCATATAGCCAAAATCCCAACCAATAGACCAGCCATTCAACAAATCTACCGAATTTATTGGAGGTGGTGCTTGTGTATTAGCAGTAGGAGCACTTAGGCTTAAGATTCCTGTTTCATTATCTAAAAATTGATTCCACCATTCAGTATCATCATCCATAGGAGTTAAATAACTTTGCATCTTGCCTAATCCTTGTTTGCCTCCCGATGTTAGTTGTGTAAATCCAGGAAGTTCTAAGTGTTGAGGCCATTCTACCACATCATTAAAGAACTCATAAGTCATTCCAGGCAAGTCACCTTCGCTAATCATACCTCCCCAATTTTCTGAACTAACATCACTTTCTACCATCCCTAAATTATTAGTAACTATTTGGTTCACACAATTCATACCCAATTGACCTTGAACTGAATTGACGGGTTGTAAATTCAAAATAATTTGGTGCTGTTCTATGATTTCTCTTTCAGTAGCCCCTCTACTTTTTTTGGTGACTGGTTGATTAAACATCACAGATATGTTCCAGTATTTTTGATTAGTTGTTTGCGGCTCAAAATTTTTGTAGTTTTCTACCCAATCTCTTAACTTAATTCCATACATATACTCATCTTGGCCGTTAATGCGGAAACCCACATCTTTCGGTAACCAATCTATGCTGTTAGAGTTTTGAATTTCGTTGTCAGCCACCATTGAGGCATAACTTGGATTTATCCAAGTTGGCAAAGAAAAGAGCCAATCCAACCTACCATAATAGTCCAGATTATAATTAGAGTTTTCTATTTCGGGAAGATATTCATTTATTGCGTTAATTAGAGGCATCAAAAGGTCATCAACTATCTGTAAATCTTGCCACATAGAGGTCATCGCTTGCGCCACCCCCACAGTATTTTGATTAGCAAATAATTCTTCATCGCCTCTTGAACCTCTCATCATCAACGGTAGTAATTTCCTTTGAACATTAACATTACCCGTAGCAACTCCATTCCATGACCACGCAAAACGGTAAGTCTGACTTTGAGATTGAGTAGGAACTGCAAATTGTAATTTGTTCATCGGAATGTCCAAATAAAACGACCCAATACGAGTTTTAGATTTAATGGATGTCATGGCATTCTGTCCATCATTACCATAAATTTCCACAGGCCCATGCATTAACAATAGTTCTTGAATTTTTATTTGTGTATCTCTGGGAATAATTAAATCAATTTGAGTGTTAATTATGGATTGAATCGGCCCTCCAGTCAACTCTCCTTGTCGGTTAATGCCAATTGCAGGATTTCCTAAAATCTGTAAGATTACTTCTGCCGTAGTAACACTCATGTCAGCGTCAATCCCTAACAAAAGATTGTTAATTTGTTGTCGGCAATCATGGCGAATTTTATCCTTCACATAATCTACTTCCCTAAACTTTTTGTTACGGGCGATAACTCCCTTATTATTTTTATATCTTTCATGAATAAACTCGGTTATTTGATTTACAGCGTTTATTTCTTCAGAGTTTTCTAAATTAGACCTTATTTCATTTACTTCCATAGTTATATCATCATCTAAAAGAAGATTGGTGGAGCCTCTGGTGTAATCCGCATCTGCACGAAGTCCTCCCAACCCAGGTCTTCTACCTCTGGTTAGTGCCTCTTGACGATTTGTTCCATCACTCATTAAACCACGGTTTTCCTCATTGTTAGTAATTTGAGTCATAAACTGCTCTTCTAAAGCATCTAATTCAGGGTAATTCTCACTATTTCCCAATTCATTATAAGTATAAGATAAACCATTCATACTACCCCATGCAATCTCCATCAAATTGCCTACATCCCCATAATGAGAATAATCGGTGTGACGAATTCCTACCATCGGAACGGTTTGTTTCAGCCTTAATGAAGGGTAAGTTCTGTTTTTCTTATCTGTGAACCATTGTTTTTTAGACCCTTTAATTAGGACATTTCCTCCACGACCTCTTAATTCTTTCTTTTGTTTCATAGCGTTGCTATAATAAGAATATCCACGATAAAAATTACTGGGTGCGCTAAAGGTTTGTCCTTGCGGTTGATAGCCCCAATATCGTAGTGTATTGGCTTGACCCTCACTAAACTCGCTGCTTCTAAGGTATTGACCCACCATGGTCGTAAAAAGCCCTGTGGCACCACCACCACTTCTTCGGGTTGTAGAATTCAAACCATTAAGTGGCAAAGTATTATCTAAATCCGAGTCTATTTTTGCTTGGGCAGGGTGTTGGTAAGTTGGAACATTAGGAACATCTTGGATAGATGGTTCACCCTCTCCACCAAATCCCACCGTTCCAATGTTTTGTCGGCTTCCTACTGGATAAGGAGTTTTATATTCTACCATAGTAGCATTAAACCAATCATAGAATCCAATTTTTACTAACCATTCAAAATAAAAGTCTTGCCACTTCATTCCGAACCCTCCGCCATCAAAGCACCTGTGCCATGTCTGTAATCAAAATACTGATTGTTGGAAAGTGCCTGTCCATATCTTTGAATCTGTGCTTCATCAAATGCAGCCACGAATAAATCATACTTTTCTCGCTCTATCAATTTAGAGGAGTTTTTCATACTTGGGTCAATAGGCCAAGTAGAAACGATAGGGTCAAACCACACAGGAGTTCCATTATCTCGGAAACCCATATTGGCTACATTGGCTACATCACGAATAATAACATTGGCATATTTGAATAAATCTGCGGTGAGGTTTCGGTAGGCTTCTTGCTCTTCAGGAACTTGGCTTTGGTAAATATGTGGATTCCACCCTGCACGATTTGGATGTTTCATCATACCGCCCCATTGATTGTAAATTGTGTTTGGAATCTTTTCCATGACCCACCAAGCCACACGATTCTCAGGTTGAAATTCTTTTAGAGCAGATAAGAGGTCATTTTTCGCCCAACCATATTTTTGGTAAGATTCTCGCATAGCATTTCTCATATCACTATCTACATTTCCAATCCCAAAATCATAAACTTCAGGGAGATTTTCACTCACAGGTTGCCCCACTAAACGAGCCATTAGATTTGCTTGCAGTTCATTGGTAGCAATTTTGCGAGAACGATTAGTCCTTAAGTCGCTGAATGTATTGCGGTAAGGAAGCACCATACCATCTACCGAGGGTCTAATTTGAACTATTTTAACTACCTTATTTGGTTGCCCTTCTACATCAAAAACGAACCCTGCTTGACCATAGCCAATGATGGGTCCGAGTTCAGGCAACATATCCATTACTTCACTTCCCCGCTATTTAAGGTTGTGGGAGCCAAATTTCCGTGTTGATTAACTCTAAGATTTCACTCGCAATATGTGGAACCATGCTTAGTTCCAGATTGTCCAAAATCATGTCAAAACCTTTTGCTTCATCCAAATCCGTTTCAGAAATTTCATTTCGGTTGCGCCAATGTTCTGTCCATTTATCGCCATAAGCCGATTCTAATCTGCGTTTTTGTTCCTCTTCGCTTACTGTTAGGCGAATTGTCATCCACCCATCATTTTTCATCGCATTTAATTCATTCACAAATCTAACATCATCACAAATCGCCAAGTCCACTTCAGTTGTGTCAGCCAGACCTGCTACATCTTGCATCAATAAATCTACCCAAACATCAGGCTTGATAGTGCGAAACTGTTGTCCAATTTGTTGTAGCAAAAGTCGGTCTTTAACATCGGCTGGCATCAAGAAATAATTACGAGCCACCTCTTTCACAGGAGCACCCAATGATACCATGGCTGAATGGCCGTTATATCCTTCGGTAAATTGTTTTCTAATTTCTTCGGCCAAAGTGGTCTTGCCCGACCCCATTTTACCACTAATTGCTATCTTTAACAGGGCCGACTCAACCATAGTTAAACATACGGAGAGGACCTATTTAAGCATTAAGTCAAACATCTGGTGCATAGTTATGCCAGTTGATAATGAACCCCATAACAGGTCGGGTCAGTATTTCTAACAAATCATCATTGGTGGTTAAAGGAGAATAATTATAGAAAATTCCCGTCATCCAATTATTATCCCTACCATTAGAATTATTCATAGCCTCTATTTGTGCTGAATAACGAGGTCCTACATCTCTTTCTCGCATCCATCGCAAACTACTATCAATAACATTTCCAAATTTCCACAGATTTTCTGCAAACTTTTTAGCATTAGTTAAATTTTTCAATTCTCCGCTTTCATCCCATTCTACCGTTTGAAATTGTGAACTTCCTATGGAGTTAGGGCTGGCACTTAACATACTTCCTCCTGTTTGTGCAATAGGGTTTTGATAGGCAGGGTGTAACGCTAATCTATCATTTGTTTTATACATCATTCTGGCCTTGCGGGAAACATATGCCTGATTCTCAAGGTTCCACCCTATGCTCTCCAAATAACTTCTGTAAGTATCTGCCATTGGCCCTTTTGTGGGAGCAGCACCAAAGATTCTTTGCGGGTTGGTTTCCAAAGCCCACTTAAAATCTTCTTGTTTAATTTCATTTAATCCATCTTTTCGGTAACTTAACACTTCCCATCTGCCTCCAGTTTTTGTAGCATATTCTGGAATCCACAAAACTATAATTTTATTTCGGTAAATATAAAATGGTTTCAACCTTTCCCGAAAGCCCACCCATTTTTGTTTAGGGCCATATTTTCTACCTAACTTTTGACCCTCATCATTTTTGAAGCGGTTAATTTTTAGAAGTTCCTTTTGAAGATAATTCTTTCGGTCCTGACTTAGTAATTTTACTAAATCTTCCCATTGATAAGATAGCCAATCATTTGTGGCTATGCGTTTTTGCTCACGCTCCCAACGCTCTTGAAGAGTCATAGATTTATTTTATCCTCACCGATATTTAAGAACTTGTCCCAAATAATTGAGATTGTTTGGCTCCATTTGTGCGATTTCTATTAACTCGGATAGATGATTTGATATATTCAGGAATAAAATTCTCCAAAGGTTCGTTGCCGATTCCTTTGCTATAATGAAACCAAAACTGCGGGTCAATAATGTAATTGTGTCCTACATCTTGAGCAGAACGCACTACTCGTCCTAACATTTGAGTAATTTGATTTGCGGTCTGCAACTTATACCAACTTGGATTTTCTTTCATCTTTATGGCTGTTCTAACATCGCCCATAGCAGGGAAGGGAACTTTCACAATAATACAAAAGTCCACAGATTTACCATCGTAACCTTGGTTCGCATAAGTGGAAATCAAAACATTGTTGCCTTGTGAATTATCAAAGTTATTAAAAATCTCATTACGAGCCTTTGAACCTTTGCCGTGTTGAACTAATCGTTCTGCTGCTTCAGAAGAAACATATTCAATGGCTTCCACCAATTGTTTCTCTAAACTATCTGTATAAGGCAATATCAATCCCTTTTTGCGAGGATATAAATTCATAATATCTACAATCGCCTCGGCAGTTTTCATCATCTCATCACTTGACTTAGCAGAATAAGACATCTTACCTCCAACTTTGCTGGTGTAAATAGGTCGGTTACTAATTGGGAAGGAGGAATATCCAATCTCCAAATAAGCCGTATCTTCTTTCTTTAATCCTAATTCATCACAGAAAATATCAATGTTACCAATAGTTCCCGACAAGAAAACCCTAACCTGACCTGTATTCAACATCAACTCTTCTGAATAATCTTTAATATCCAATGGTTTGAAACTAATATATTCAGGAGCCTTGTCATCATTGGCTTGCCACAAACAATTCTTCCAATCATTAGTTAGCATTTCTTTAACTGTCTTAATTTTTTCCAAAGTGTTGTAAATATACTTTAACTCATCTTCCTCATAATCTTTTTTACGAATCTTACGACTTACTACATTGATAAGTGCATCAAAATATGCCGCCAACACAACTGCTCCTTTTCGGCGGAATTCATCAGTAGAAGCAACTTGCACAGATGGAACTTGTGGAAAACCCCATCCTGAATTAGCAGGAGTCCAAGATTCCAAATTTTTAGTTCGGTCTTTTTGCATAATTTCCCTGTCTTTTTCGGCTGCTTCCAAAACTTGTTGGTGCGAAGGAAGTTGTAGCAATCTTTCAATAACCTTAACTGAAAAATCTAAAGAGTAAAAACTGGTCATGGCTGATGCCAATTGATGTGCCTCATCTACAATCAAAAACTTTCGTTGTCTTAACATGGTAGAAGAACGATTCATAGCCATTAAATAACTCATATTGGAGATAAAATAGTCAGCGTTTTGCGCTGTGGTAAGTGCATCAAAGTATTCGCATAAAGATTGAGGGTCCACGCTCCAATCATAGCCTTTTTCATTACGAGGCACTTTGTAAGGACATTGAAACCCTCTAATTGTGGTGCAAGGAGCCATATTTGCGGTGCAGCCACCTGTTTGCCAAGTAAATCCACCAATTTTGGCTTTATCAACTGCTTCTTGGGCTTTGTTTTTATTCAAACATCCAGGCTCTAAATCTAAACTGCATTCATAATTGCCTTTACCCATCACACTTCGCATAAATGGCATTTCCCTCATGTATTGCTCTTGTAGCCCTTTTAGGTGAGTAACCACATAAGAGTCCGAGTTGAAAATCTTAGGCAACATCATCGCCATAGCCGATTTGCCTGAACCTGTGGGACACTCAATAATAATGTTCTTGTAGCCTTGTTCAATTAAATTAGTGGCTTGCGGAATAACCTGTGATTGTTCAGGACGAGGTTCAGGGAATCTGGTTCCCTCAAAAAACTCTCCACAATCCCACAATGGCTCATCTTCTCGCTTAAGTGTAACTTTTTTATATCCTAAACTCTTTTCGGAAGTTCCAATCTTGCGGTTACCTACTTTGCCCAATTGTGAGTCATCAAAATCAACTTCCTTAATTTGAGTTTCTTCTTCCTCTTCCAAATCTGCGGTGATTAAGACTCCATCTACCGCCATTTTTAGTTCCATGATATTGCAGAATTTAGTAAGGTTTTCAATTTTAAGTCCGTTAATCTTCATATTTCCTGTATAACATTTACGATTTTTATTCCATCGGAGGTCATAAGTTCCACCCAATACTTCCCGATATGGCATGGTATCGCCTCTAATATCTACGCTAACGAACATTATATTTACTATGCACCATTACCTATTTAACCATAATTTCAAATAGCAGACCACAACAATGTATTATCATGAGAGTTCATTGGGGTGTCCGCAATATCCCTCGTTTTGATAAACAAAAGGATGGTGGAGATGACGGTTGGTTCATTAGTGAGGAATCACAATCTGCTGGCGTGGCTGATGGTGTCGGTGCTTGGAGAAATAAAAACATCAAACCTGGAATCTACACTCGCTCTTTGATGGCAATCGCCAAAAAGAGAGTTCAAGCAGGGTTAAATCCTTACGATGCTATCAAAAGTGCTTACGAAGAGTGGCAAGATAAGTCTAACTATGGCTCTACTACATTTTGTATTGCTCAAATGCTAAATAATACTCTGTTTGTAGCCCAATTAGGCGATAGTTGTCTGTTAGTTCAAAGAAAAGGAAGAGTTGTTTATCAATCTAATGAACAAGAGCATTTATTCAATGTTCCCTTTCAACTTGGGTCGGGAAATGACTCCATAAGTGATGCTTGGAGATACCAAATATCCTTGCTGCCAGGAGATACTATTGTTTTGGCTTCAGATGGACTTTTTAACAACTTATATCGTAGTAATATCCTCTCCATTATCAATTCTTACCCTATCTCGGCCGAAGACCCAAGTGCTTTGGCCCAATCAATTGCTGATGAATTGGCAGGTGTAGCGGAAGAACAATCTAACAATCCTAAAATATGGTCACCTTATGCACAGCGTTCTTATGAAATGGGAATTACTGATGCTTTTGCTCTCAATCAACTCGGCGGTAAGCCTGATGACATCACAGTAATTGTAGGCCGTGTCTTGGAGGATTAAACATGAAAGGTTATTATCCAGATTCTGCTATGAATGCCACAAATTCTTACCCCGATACAATTAGCGAGTCTAATAAAGTAATCAAAAAGATGAAAAATTCTGATTCAGAATACTTTTTAATGAGTGATGAATCACCAGTTAAGCCATTTACGGAATATATGGACCGACACAAATTAGATTACGATGCAAAAAAGTTGAAATCTATTGTATTAGAGTCTTATCAACCCATCAAAAGTTTGAAAGATTATTACAACCGACCCCGACCCCATCAAGTTAATTCTAAAATTATTCCTCAACCAAGTTCTACCGCTAATACTCCTGCATATCCCGCAGGACACAGCACACAATCTTTTTTATTAGCCCGTTATTTAAGTCGTAAATATCCATTTCATTCTTTTTATTTTTATCGTATTGCCGAAAGAATAGGTCAAGCCCGTATCAAGGCAGGACTTCACTACCCATCAGACCACCAGTTTGCTAAAGAAATCGCAGAGATATTGGAGGTTTAACTATGACTCCTCAACTAAGGTCGCACTTAGAAGTTAGTAATGTAATAAATTGGGTAGGATTTTATCAATGGCAACAATCTTATGACCGTAATTTATTTATGGAATTTATGAACTCAATAAGAGGTGTGGAAGATGATTGATATTGATGCCCTCTACAATAAATTCATCAATTGGACTAAAATCCGACTGACTTCCGAGCAGCGTCAGTTTATTTTAGATAACATAGAAGATTACAATAACTTAAACAATAACTCTTATTGGCAAAGAAAAATGACTCCAGATGAATGGGAAGCCAAAAAACATCCCAATAGAAGTGCTGGCTGGGTTCCACAAAGATTAGAAAAAGAAAGGGATGCCTTAAGATATGCATTATTTGATATTTTGTTGGGCGAAAATAATTATGCCGAAGAATCGCATTGGTATCAAGGCTCTTGTCATAGTTGCGGGGCTGATTCACACTTAGAAAGTAAATTCATGAAAGATATGACCGCTTGTTTGAAGTCTAAATCTTCCGATGGTAGCGCATTTTTATCAGATTTAACTCCTGAAGAATATGAACCAACCCGACAACAATGCTGGGATGAAACAACTTCCAAATATGAACCCATTGCTTATAGAGGTCAAGAAATTACCCGTTGGAGCCAACGAAGTAATCCATGGGGTAGTGCTTCTTACCCTTATGGTTTGTGTCGGTATTGCTATAAACGCATCAACAACAGAATGAGTGACTTAATTACTGATGCCGTTTCTTAGAGTATTTTTTAATCAACGCACCTGGTCTTTCGGAACTAACATATTCATAATAAGCACCCTCTCTAACTAAACAATCTCGTGCCACCCAAATTCTTAATATGCCCGCTACTGATTTTACCCCATTAACTACGGCTACACCCTTTTGAGCAATTCTACTCAACTCCTCTAAACTAAGAGGACCTCGTTCATATAATGCATTTAGCATCAATATATCTCTGATTCCATTTTTATATTGTCCAATGTTCACATAACATTGATGAGAACAATAACGAGCGTTTGATAATGTATATTCATGTTGTAGGGTCATAGAATTGCCACAACCATAGCATTCACATTCCAACACAGCATTTTTTCTAATGCGGTTGTTTCGCATTACACTCTCATAGCAAAACCGTGAACAATAGTCGGTGTGTATTTTATTACGGCTGTATCTATTATGTTCACCAATTACCCGCCCGCAGCGACACTTTTTCATGTTACCACCTACTTGAAATTTTGAGTTGGGTAAAAATAGTCGGCCACTTTGTCATAAATCTCAACCACATCAATGGCTTCAGTAATCTGAACATTTTCAGTTCCATAATACCCCATTATGATTTTCATTATATCTTCATATTCGCCTTGCCATTTGTAAGGCTTAGAGAAAAAAGCCAAAATATCTCCTGCCGAAGTAAGAATACCATGCTCGTGCAAAACTAAAGCAAAAGCATTAGTTGTATCGTAAGAATTCAATTGTTCCATCTAATCACCATCACGAGGACTCAAATCCCAAGGCTTGCATCGCCTCTTCTGCGGTCATAGTTTCGGATTCAACCGCTTCTGTTAAGGTTCCAAATGGATAACACTCATCTCGGAAATCACAGTAAGCACATTCCCAATTACCGCTTCCATTAACTTGATGCGCTCCTGCCAATGGGTCACGATTGATTTTAGGCCAATTTGTCTTAGCAATTTGCCCTCTCGCCCACATCTGTTCCAAAACTTCAGGAGAATGACGAAGGGTATAGGTTCTTGCAGGTGGCTCTTCTTGTTCCAATTCCAACTGCATTTCCACATAATTACGAATAATGTCCTCAACAGTAAAATCTCCTACTGAAGCATAAGGCTCTCCTGTGGAGGCTTCTTTTTCCATACAGAAAACTTGGTCGGAAACGATAGCGTTATCATCCAAATCAGTTACAATTACACGGCCTGAATAACCATCTTCCAAACGAATTTTGAAAACTTTAGTCAAACCTGAATCAACTGCCATATAATGTAGTTCGGCATGGTCAATAGAAACACCATAATAGTCCTCAAAAGGCTTACGAATAGCCAGATACACAGCCATTTGCATTACATATCCATGCTTGGGCTTTCCGTTTCGGAATTCTTTGTTGCCCATAGCCTCTCTTGCACCATAGCCACGAATGGTCTTACTATCTACAATCACCGCTTCGGTTCTTGATACTGATAGAACATTTCCATCATCGTCTAATTCAGCCTTACGGAGAATTTGGTCCACTTCACCTGAAATCATGACGGGAACATCCCCTCCGAATCCAGACAATTCAGTAATATCTTGCTTGATTTTGACATTGCTATCAATCAAAAGCCCTTGACGCTTGAAATGGTCGGTCAAAGCGTTTTCCATAGCGTGTCCTGTTTCAAAAATCATAAAGGAACGGTCATCAGGAGGATTAGTTCGTGGTGTGCCTGTCTTGCTATACCAATTTTGACGATGGCACTTGCCAATGTATTCTTCTTCGCCCCAATGATTAGTGCGAGTTACCCCTGCACCTGTTGGGTTTAGTCCTCCATGAGAAACTCGGAAGGGTCGCTTTTCCATACTTCGTATTGCTGCTTTAATGTAATTTGGGTTCATATTTATATCTCCTATTCATAGGGTTCGTAGTCTATCATTAAGGGATTACCTATTTAACCTTTCAAAAAAGGTTGTCATCAGGGTTATCCACAGGGCGCATACAGAAACCGATATTCATAGAGGGTTGAATTTTTAATGATTCCAAGTTTTGAGCCACGATTGTATCTAAATCTTCCATAGTTTTTTGCATATATTTTACCGAGCCATACCAAAACATATCAACTTGATAAAAATGCATATCTTTCATGACCACATCTCGCTTTCTAATATCTAACTCAAAATTAACCTTTAACATTTCTAAAAATTGGTGAACTTGATGTTTAGGGTTAGATGGCTCACGCTTCCAAAATATCATAGTCATAACAAATCCATCAGGAGGGTTATCTCCAAAACCAGCAATTGCTTCCTCTAAACTGACACTTTCTTCCACCACCGCTTCGGTGTCTGCTTCATTATCACTACTAATACTCATTTTCAGACCTCCATCATAGCATCTACTTGTTCTTTAGTCGCTCCTTGCGCCATTAAGAAATCTCTTAAGTCAAAGGTTTCCCATTGTTTAATAATCTCCAACATTTGGTTCAGGTCCAACATCAACTCTTTAGTAGGAACTTGTTGAATTTTTGGTTCTGATACCACACCATTGACACTATAATTAGAATGTTGCCAATAAAAGCCGTTATCAATCATAGAAGCCACCACAGCACGAGCCATCATAGCACTCTTTTGAGAATCTAAAATAACCCTGACCTTTTCTTTGGCTTCTCCGAAAAGAACCTCTTGATTAGACAGAACATTATGCATAAACTTTTCAGGGTCGTTGTTTAACCAATCTAAAACTTGGGTATTACTATGACCTTGCTTAAGAAGAATTCCAGCAAAATCTCCCACAGTTGCTACCACAAACCTCAAGGGATTGTGCAATATATTGAACATAACAAAATAAACATCGTCTGTGTCATCCTTTCCATGCATTTTAATATCTGCTACCACAACAACTTCTGCGTTGTTGTTTAATGATAGTTTTACCTTTGTAATTTTTTCCATAATATCACCTTAAGCGTATTCTCCACAAGTATAAAATAATCCTTCTTTAGTAATATCAAATACCTTTCCTGAAATGCGACAAATTCTCCATCTCCATCTTAGTGCTGCCACAGGGTCAATTTCTTGAGCATTTTCTAAACTCACAGGCTTCTCTTGATTTTGTAGCAATTCCGACTCTACCATGCAATTGTGTAATTTAGAGATTGTTTGCAGTTTTTCACCTATCATATTACAACCTCACAGACTTTTTGCTACTCTTTTTAAGTCAGTTTTCAATATGCTACCCAATACCACGGTTGCATCTCCAGTTGTATCTCTAATACTAATTTTTAGATATTCTCCTTTGTTGCCAAAATCTTCCATAATAAAGACTTTTCCATCGGACATACTCAATTGCGAGGTCACGGCCATACTAACTATGAGTCAGTCTTAGTATTTCAATGTTCGTTAATACCACAAGGGCTTGTAATTAGCAACATCTTGACTATCAGGCCGAACAGGATAAACTTTGAAATCGTGCAACATACGGCGTTCCTTCATATCCGAACCCATACCATGCGCTTCCGCCTCTGTATAGAATAAAATATGATAAATCTCGGCACGACCAGATTTCTGCAACATCAAAAGAGCAAACCAAGTCCTATTTTTAGGAAATACAGACCGATTTGGATTAGGAATCATTTCAATTCATCTCGTTGCTTTTCAAAAACAATGCTGGACCCACAATAGGTCTGTCACAAATCCGACTTGCTACCATGTTAGGCTCTAAATTAAGGATAATTCC
>CEVS01043926.1_pt1 | contig 22026 bp, 8 predicted proteins | sample 361571 | NCBI WGS metagenome assembly CEVS01 (sample SAMEA2623850, study PRJEB7988) | marine metagenome | isolation source: saline water (ENVO:00002010), including | reverse complement strand
ACAACCAGTGTACCTGTTGTAGGTGTCTTCCAAGTCGAAGAAGTATTAGTTGTTAATCTGAGGTTACCACCAATGATAGCAGCGTCAGTCCCAGTAAATGTCTCAGAAGAGTTGGTCGCATTGTAGAGGAAGCGATACCCGCCAGTGCCAGACCATATGTTAGAGTCTGCATAATCTTCGTCCCACCCGAAGAATCCGAATCTTTCTTGTGAATCATAGTATCTAAATTCTACACCACGGTCTAAGTTATCATCTGATACAAGAGTATCTTCACCACCTAGAGTGATGATAGGATCTTGGACTGTTAATGTAGTTGAGTTTACAGTTGTAGTTGTGCCATCTACTTGAAGGTCACCACGGACTCTCACCAAACCAGTAGCACCGTCATCGTCATTTGGATCAATTATCAACGTAGAGTTGGTAGTTGAAATAACGTTGTCTTGGAAATGGAAGTCTTCTACGTTGACTCTATTAGCAACGTTGGTAGCATTGATAGTAATATCATTTTCAGCAGTAATGTTAATAAGTGCATTACCACCACCTGCATTAGTCGCATTAATTAATAGAGTGCGATTACTTGCAGTATTCTGTGTGTGTTGGAAAGTAAGATCTCCATCACCTGTCTTGTCTAATTTCTGTGTTACGGCACCATCAAGTGTAATGTCAGGATCACTATAGTATGACCTTACATTAATATCGATCTCACCAGAACCACTATCGCCAGTGTTATTAGCACCAAACAGAAGATTACCTGAGGTATCATTGATTTTAAGATAATTAAGATAATTGAATCCTCTGTAACCAGTAGTTGCTGTCAACTCCTGATCTAATTCAAAGTCTTCTTTTGTGTTACCGTCAGCAAACGAAACGCGATTATTTTGTAGTTGTAGATTATCTACACCATTTTCAGCAATGGTTACAAAACCACCTTCGTATCCACTTGCAGGATTCCATGCTGTTACATCGAAGTCCTCTTGATTGAAAGATGCTAAACCCTTTTGTGGGGTTACAGCAGTTCCCAAATAACGCCAAGACCCTGTGTCGGAGGTGTCCGTGTGTGTAGGCTCACCGCCTCCAGAACTGATAGCAAGGATAGCCTCATAGAGGCGATTACTTGTATTCTTGACCTTTGCATAGCGAGCGTATGTTGTTGAGTTATCAAACGCAGCCGTTTCGCTACCTTGTGTAGATGTAGCGATTGGAATCGTAAGTGCTTGTGTTAGACGACCATATCTGTCAACTGTAAATTCTGTAGTGTTGACTGTATCATCATCAGGTAAATTTACCGATACTAATGGAGTGTCTAAGTTACCTGTAGGGTTGTAGTAACCAACGACAACTGTAGTATCAGCAAGGTCTAAGAATGGATTACTACTCTGACCGTTACCATTATTAACTACTAAACGACCAGATCCACCTGTTAGTGTCCTAGTTGTAATTGTACCTTCTGCTTGACGTGACATCAAACCAAAGGATGTCATATCTGCAATAGATTGTAAATCTGTATCTGCTGCCTGAGCATCAGCAATACCATATGCTGACAAAGTTGTTGGACTAGTAGCAGCAGTAACACGACCACGAGAGTCAAGTGTTAACTGTGTGTATGTCCCTGTAGCATCTAGATCATTTGGATCATAATGAGGTAATGCAGTTTGATAGTTTAATTCTGCAGTAATGGTTAAGTTTGCGGATCCATCAAAAGTACCACTACCAGACATGTCACCACCAAGGGTGATTTGTCTTGCGTTTGCTAATCTTGTCGCTGTTGCAGAGTTACCAACGAGCGAAGCAGTAATGGCACCTGCCTCAAAGTTACCATCAGCATCCCTCTTAACAAGAGTGTTCGCAGTATTAGATTCCGTTTCTAGTGGTCGCTCATAGCGAAGACTATTCCACGGAGTAACACCGTCACCAATTTTTAGTCTAGACGTGTCAATCTCGATACCCAACTCACCTTGAGCTAGGATCGGGTTAATGTTTGCCCACTGCTGAGCACCATCACGTCTTAGTTGTAGTCTATTTGCCATTGCTTAAAAGGATCCTCTGCAATCTGCACACTATTCTTCTGGACTATTTATGTCCTCAGGTTCTGTTGTTGTAGCTAGTTTCTCAGGGTTGAGATATTCTAAGGTTTCGATTGCACCTAGTAGTTTAAGTGCTGTCTGCTCGTTAGATCTGATTTTCTCAGTCAATTCTTTGTTTTCACCGATCAACTTTTCATAACGAGTTTTAAATTGTTCTAGTAACTCTTCTTTAGAGAGTGTTTCAGTTTTAGTTGCTGTCATTTTGTAGCTCCAATAATGATTTGAGTAGACCCTTAATATCCTTAAGGTCTGATTTTACTTCATCAACTTCAGTTTGTAAAGTCTCTATTGTGACTTCCTGTTTTTGCCTCTTATTAAAGGCTTTCATGTATTTGTCGTATTCAGATGTATTGTTGTTTACGATGGCATTTGTCAGGGGATCACGATACCAACCCTCTTTTCCTTCGACTGGAATGAGTTTTCTAAAGTCCATGCTTGACAAATAACAAAATAATAAGTAGAATTAGCTTGTCGGTTTTCGGGATCGAAGTTTAGGTACTTTAAGTAGCGAGTGCTGTAGACCTAAAGTCGATAACCTGTGGGACAAATGCTTGGTTTCTTGATCTCAATACAATCTTCACTTGGAAGGCATTGAAATTAAGTCCTGTTGCTTCGTAAGAATAATCTCTAAATTCAAAGACGTCGGACGCGGCGATATCAACCTTAGGTTGTACTTCTACAAAATTAATTGTATCAGGATCGACTTCACTTCCTGATTCAAAAGTCTTAATATAGACTCTTGCCTGTGTGCCTTGTGGACGATAACAACCAAAATCAATCTTAAGTGTGCGTGAAAGTTGAGCAAGGTTTGCTATACGAGTTAGATAAACGGAATCGTTTTGATCTCCACTAGGTTCTAGAGATACGTCAGCAGTCGCTTCGATCAAACTATTGACACCAAGAGGTTGAGGACCACCTGGCCAGTAGTTGATTCTATTGCTGATCGTGATAAGAGATGTCCTATCAAGGTCAACATAAGGTGAAACGTTAGCGTTATCAGTATGTAGTGTTAAATCAAGAGAGATACTCTTGTTACCACCCAACTTATTATCCTCATTAACCTTTGAGCAGATCATTTGAGGAGTTGAGAAGTAGTTTTCAGTATTCAATGTAAGATCATAATATGTGCCGTTGTTAACGAATGACGCTTGATCAACAACCGTCGTGCCGTCTCCAACAGATGTGCTGCTAGTAGTATTTACACGAGCAGCGATGGAGGTATCTGGGAATACCAGGTTAGAAACTGATGGACGCAATGTCTCAAACTGGAAGTTTTGAGATGCCATCGCCATGATGCCACCACCCCTAATACCGTTATTTGCAACGGAAGTAGTATTTAATAGGTAGTGATCCATCCATGGATCTTCTATTCCATCATGTACTTTGTTGATTTCTGTTAAAGGAATACCATCAAAGTTATAACAGACTACAGGTGATCCAGTAGGATGATCTTGGTCAGCAGTGCTGTTAGATCCTCTACCAGATGTTGCAACTGTAATTACTTTACCGTCTGTAGCGATAGCAGAGTATTGGATAATCTCACTACCGATCATTAAGTAACCAGGATTTAGGTTACCGATTGCTTGTCCATTAACTTGAGTATGGAATGCAAGAGCACCTTCTACGTTAATAGATGTAGCACCTGCTGCTAAGGATGAAGTCAACACTGTTGGTGGGACTTCTGAAATTACACCTTTGACGTCAACATTGTTGGTACGTTGGTGCATACAATGATTCTTGTGATACACGAGGATTTTACGATCCTTCGCCTGATATGATGGTGCCGAAACAGGGTAGTTATTCCTTGTGTCTCCACTATAGGCAACAGAGGTAATAGTAGCAGTGACAACCCCGCCATTCTCCGAGAGAGTATCTGCAACGTCGAAGTCTTTATCAACATAGTTTACATACAATACAGGATTAGTTGCGGTATTATTATCAGGTAGAGTATCACCTGTCGCATAGTATGCTGTAACTCTTGCAGTAGAATTGGATGTAGATCCAGTTATAATGTCGTTTACTGTAGTAGCAGTACCTGTAGCAGGGTTGGGTCTAGGTGAGAAATCACCGTTAGACACAGTAGACAACTGGAAAATTGCCGTCGCCTGAGAAGATACAATTCCTTGGAATGCATTACTGTTAGCATCTAAGAAACCTGCAGACCATATGCCTGAGATGTCATTGATAGTAATGGTATTCGGTGATGATGTTGAATTAAATGCTGAGACAGTAGCAGATGCACCCGATGGTGTCTGTGTCAATCTAGCACCGACCGTATAATTAAATGTTCCTGCAGGTAGAGTCAATACTTGCTCAGGTTGGATAGTAACCAATGGGTTATCCATTAGTCTGGTATAACCACCGTTAGTCTCACCCATCTCAACGTTTTCGAGAGTCACCGTGCCGTCAATAGCAGGATCGAATGCTGCTTTATAAATTGTAAACTTGAGATCTTCATACTGGTCAGCAGTCCATGTTGATGCGTTTTGTGATTTGAATAACACACCTGCATATGGTTGCTCAGAGATCGTCCTGTTTCCAGACTTCTCAACGTCACCCATTCTAGAAATCCAGACTTGATATTCGTTAGAGTCAGACAGTAAGACGAAACAATATTCAACCGACTGTTTGATATAAACAGGAGATCTAAATGTAAATCTTGTTGGGATTAATGCACTTTCTGAGATCTCAACATCTGCAGCGTTAACTGTAATATCAGATAGAGGCAAGATATCTTTAGTAGGATTACCATTCTCCATAGTCCTGATCTGCATAGAGAGAGGAATGTTGGAGTCCTTAGTCCTAAAGAATAGATCAACAGAAGTGATCATGATACCACCTTCTTCATCCACAATGAATGATTGTGCTAGAGGGTCATACCAACCAATCTGTCTAGTTTCAGATCTAGTAGATGTTGCTAATACTCTTTCATCATTAACTGTGTCACGGACGACTTCAGCATTTCTGATTGCAAGAATGTTTTCTCTAACAGTCTGCAATGTACCTGTTGCTCTGTATTCTGCATCTGCAGATGAGTCAACTGTACCAGGTGTCCTTTCGTTTGCAGCACTAGTTGTGAATCTGATAGTCCTTGTACCTGTTGACCAACGTGGGTTGGAATCAATTTTAGGAGAAGGGATATAGAATGTGCCTTTAAAGTTACCAACGTTATCTGTTAGTAGACGACGATCTTTAACATATGCAGCAGCACCTGATGTCTGTCCTACAAGTAATTCACCAATTTTAACGTTACCTTGGAATTCACCGTTAGCAGTAGACGCCATTTCATTGATGTCTATGTTTAGGATACTTGTATTAGATGCATATGATGTCGGTAATGTTGCAGCACCTGTGCCATATGGTGTAGTTACATAAGCATCATTTGCTTCAGCAACTTTTAACTTCACGCCACTTTCAATACCAACAACAGTTTCACCTACCACAAATGGTATCTGGTTACTGTTATCGATTGTGCTGTCAGATGGTTGGTTAAATGTATTTGCACCTGGTGCAGTTATAACTTCATTCTTGACTGTGCTATTACTACCAGTCTTATTAAGCTCAATTACTTTAGGTGTAATGTATGGAGTAACATCAACTCCATCAAAGAAACAGTATACTCTAGTCCTTGGTTTCATTCTATACACATCAAATGCGATGTTTCTAGATCTGATCCATGGGACAGCAGTCTGTGATAATACTGTATCACCAAGAGATTTTCTCTCAATCTTAGGTACGATTCTTGTCCTGATACCTTGTCTAGACTGATTCTCTCTTACTTCAAATGTGCGTCTCTCATGAATAAATTCAAGACCTTGATGTCTTGTGCCTACCCAACTACCACCACCACTGTGACTTCCTGTCCTATTGATGATAGTATCTGTAGAAACTAAACTTTCTCCAACCCAGTTAGTTTCCCAACCACCCCATTGGATAGGTGCAAAACCTGTGTTAGGATCAATGTTTAATTCATTTTGTACTGATGAGAAATCTCCTTCTACATTCTCTACTCTAGCTGGAAGTCTATTTGTTTCGAGCCAGTCGTCTGATGTAGGATTAAGATCAATACGCCCGATGAAAGTAAAGACGTTAAATGGGTTAACGTTTTCGGATCTTGAAGCGTATGGTTGTTTAACGATTTCAACATCTGTATATGGTAACATGCAAATGTTTGCAGGAGTTGTTGTAACATTAGTTGATTTTGTAGTATTAATTTTTAGAGGGACGTTGCTAGTAAAGTGAGAAGGTCTCATGATTCCTTCTTGGAAATCTAGAGAGCACTTATAGTCACCACTATTAACATCACCAATCTTATGATCGGTAAAGTCATCAACGACGAATCCATTTTTAAGACGATCAAATCCATTCTCATCATAGGAAGCAGTACCTTCTGCTTTGATTTCTAATAGAGATAGGGCAGTATAATATTCAACATTGGTAAGACGCTTATCAAGGTCACCAATATCCTTCATCGTTAACGACGAATAATTTCCTGTGTAACTGTTGAGTCACGCTCAGGTTGGAACATGTATGCTCTATGCTTCAATGTCGCTAGACACATAGCATTTTGCATATTGTCAGGTGGTTGTGGATCTTCAGAAGAGATACCTTTTAGTAACTGTAGATTATTATCATGAGTTAGGAAAAGTTTATCTGTCCTAGGAAGATAGTAATCAAAGTCACAACGGAATTCTGTCTCTGCCATTGGAATGTCAAAGAGTGTCGCTGCTGCTGCAGCACCTGCACCTTGTCCAGTGGTTGAGAATTGTCTTGCATCAAAGTCAAGAGTTGCACAAGTAACCTCGAAAGGACTACCAACTGTACCTTGTCCTGTTGCTAATTCACCAACTGCAGGTCTGAAGTCGATCTGATCTCTAACAGTCCTACTAGATCCTTTAAGAATAGGTGAAGGAATTTCTGAGAATTCGATACCAGTATATGATTGACCAGAGAAATAATCTCCTGATGCTTCATGAATGAAGTAGTCAAACACTGCCATCAACTGTCTAGTTGGAGGAGTTGTGCCTGGTTTTCTAATTAGACGAGATACGTCATAGAAGAAACTGTTTTGTGATTGATTTAATTCATATTGATTAGTGATAACCTTAGATCCTTTCTCTACAGATCCGTCAGCATCATCAATAGTTGCAGTCAATACGTTGCCATCTACATCTACACCGTTTACAGTTTCACCTGCATTAAACTGTGTGCCGTTAAGATCAACATTGAAAAGTCTTAGAGTTGAGTTGATAAATGATACAACTACTGCTCTTGCTCCACTTGTGACACCTGTGATAACTGTGCCAGGTGCAAAGAAAGTTGCTTCCGAGAGTACAACGTAAGGGATCTGGGGAGCGTTGTCATCTTCGGATTCATAGACAGCGTGGAGTTTAAATACATCGTTGAGACCGAATGAGATTTCTGGGTCTTCGATTCTTGTGCCATAGAGTCCTCCATATATTAGACCAAATCTTTGTACATCTTGTTGCTTAGAAGTCCTAGTGACTTTCATAGCACGCATCTTAGATGCAGTCTTAATTTTTCTAGAAACGATATTTTTAGATACCAGTGCAGTCAACTTAACTGTGGTAACGTTTGTCAAACCACCGATAGTAATAGACTGTCTGTCAGCACCATAAGTAACTGTTAATGTGCCTGCCTCTGAAAGTGCCTCAATATCAAGGTTGTCACCAACTGAGTATGCAGATCCTGCTTGTGCAAGAATTGTAAGAATATAATTATCGTCGTCTAATGCAGCAAACTGCTCTGATTCTGGAAGTGCAACAGTTAGACCACCTGATACAACAGTCTTGTTGTCGAATGTCCTAAAGACAAAGAATGATTCATCACTAATAGACTTGATAGTCTGCTTAGGCATATCCTGTGATAACTGACCAGATGGTTGGTTTTGTCCATATAAGAATGGTCTGTATCTTACAACAGTATTGTATGTGCCATCAGTAAACGATCCTTTTGTTAGACCAGTATCGATAGTTGCTGTCTGTGCTTGATAGTCAAAGACATATGGTGTAACACCTGTGTTATTAGCAGATGTTAAGTTAATAGCAGTCTTAGATGCTTTTGTAATAACAAATGATTTTTCACCTTCTGGAGATGATAGTCCGTCAATACATAATACTTCACCAGGTCTAATATCCTGCTCAAACTTAGATCCATTTGTACCTGTAATTTTAGGAGGAGATCCTGCCTGATCGAGAGTAATAGATGCACCTCTAATTACTTGTCTATCATTAAGTAAGAAGTTAGCAAGGAAACTTACTGCTTGACTAGAGTTATAACCTACAGCAGATCTTACGTCAACAACCTTATATGTGTGAATAGCATCTAGTGTGCCGATAACTCTACCATCTCTAGTGATTACTTCACCATCAATAAAGTTACCTGATACTTGCTCCAATGAAACTCTTTGTCCTGAGAAATCAGAAGTTACAAATCCAGTTGCACCTGAGATACGTCCGATTAGTTTGTCTCCTGTTGCAACAGTTGCATTACCTGCAGTAAAGTTGACAGCAGTATATAACTGGATATCCATCATATACATATCGAAGATGCCTGTGCCTGCCTTCTGTAGTTGCACACAGCGAGCACGTCCGATTTTTTGTCCGACTACACTATTACCAGTATTAAGAGTCCAACCGTCATATAGATCGATGATTTGGTAAGCATCACCTACACCTTCACCAGTAAAGTTTGGCCATCCATATACGTCGAATACTTTTACATACTGACCCCATTCCAAAGGAATGATAGTGTTTTGAATAGCAACAAAGTCTCTTGGTTTTTGAAGATCAACATACTGAGGTGTTAAAAACTCAGTCCTGTAACCTTTAATATATGCACGACCTGGTGATACTTCGATAGCAGCAAATGCTTCTGACGCTGCCTGTCCTTCTCTTGATGATTGACCTGCTGAATAGACACCATTGTTGAAACCATTATTTTGGTGCTCTCTTAGTGTCACAGAGAATGTGTCAATTACATAGTCACCTGACTCTTCAAAAGTCCTTCTCGCAAGTGACTTCTCAAGTTGTGAATAAGCACTTGAGTTAACAAGTTGCTCAATCTTAGAATTTCTAATCCTAACCAATTCGATGAAGTTTTTATCTGTCTCATCAGTGATTGGTTTCTTAACCAGTGTAGTAGATATCTTAAATCTATGTCCACCTGGTGCTGAATAGTTTGATGTGCCTGCAGCATTATCGTTTAGAGACGTGTCGTCTTCTGGGGTAACAATAGATTCTGCAACTTCTAGACCAATTCTATACGACGGATTATTCGTATATTGATCGAGGATGATGTAAGCACTAGGGACGTTTACAAAATGTCCACGAATAAAGTAGATACCTTCGTTGATATATGCTACAGCAGCAACTGCAGTAGAGTCAACAGGAAGTAACTGAGCAAATGGTGATCCAATCTCAATAAGAGTTGTGCCGAAAGTCAACTCAGACTCAGAAATTAACTGCTCGTTTGCTTGGAAACCACGGACGCTTGTCTCAGATACAGTATCACCAGAGTCAATATACTTTACATATAGAGTAATATATCCTCTAGTAGACTCAGTAGCAGGAATTGAATATAGGACTTTTGCACGAATACCAGATGTAAGTCCAGATATAATCATTCCGCTGAGTTGAGTACGATAAGTCTCAACGTCTACTCCCAAGAATGCTTGTTGCAATACGATAGCTTGCACGTTTAGATCATAACCTACTTGACCAGGTATGACCATTGCACCTTCTTTAAAGAAGTGCTGACCCATATTCTCGATCTGATTTTGCAAGATCGATTGCATCGTCGTTAGCTCTCTTGCTTGGATTGGGAATCCAGGTCTATAGAGCACTCGATAAAAATTCTTATCTTTATCGAAGTCGTCGAAATATGGACTAATGTTTAGGTTGGTATTCTGTGGCATCTTAGAATTCGATTACGACTTTGATATCCTCAATTTGGTCGCCCGCACGAGTGATTGGTCCTCTATTATCTATGTAAATAATCCGACCGCTATTTGGTTGAATCTCTGGATCTGCATAACCATTGGTAAATGCCATACCCAAATCATATTCAGTGTTGTTAATCACTCTGGTCGAGGATCCAGAGACGATAGGGAAGTTAATGTCTGGGTCACCTGATGTACCTGAGATAGATCCCACTACTGGGTTACCTCCATCAAACTCAGTCAAACTACCAGTGATCTCAGGGAAAATACCGTCGATTCTATTCTGGTAATACTTCAATACTTTTGTTGTGCTATTCCAAGAAACAACACGACCTCTAGCAGTTACCTGCTGTCCACCAACAGTCCTAGACTGTGTGATGATTTCGTCTGTGCTATAGTTTCCTGTGAATGTAGGAGAGAATATAACTGCCTTTGTACCTGACAAAGTTAATTCTGCAGTCAATTCACTTGTGCCATATCTAAATGGATTGAGCAACAAACCAATACGACGATAGTCGTTATCAGTTGGGAAGTCACCTGATCCTTCAGCGTATGTAAACTTGGTGTTAATCATGACACGGTATCCACCTAATTCTGTGTCAGGTGCTGCACCATGACCTACAGATGGAGGAATGATAACCTCAACAGATGCACCAGATCCTGCTCCAGCTCCAATACCGTTGATCTCATCAATAACCACTGTCCCGAATGTATATCCTGATCCACCAGATGTAACAGTAGCAGTAACAAGTTTACCACCGTCAACCACTAGTGATACACGTCCACCAACACCGTCTCCTTTAATAGGGACGTTTTCGTAGGTGCCGTTGTTGTAACCAGTACCTGAAGATCCGATAATAACTGTATCAATCTCTCCACCAACAGCATCAGAGATAACAGCAGTATCTTCCAACACTGGCATATACTCGTTAGAGAAGAATTTTAAAACTTGTCCAACAGGAATAGTATAGAGATATTTCCAACGATAACCATCAGCAGTTGTGATGATAGATGTTGAAGTACCTGTAGGCTCAACGGTAGAAGGTTTTCCGTTTGGATCGGAAGGACTTGTGCCATTGAAAATACACTTATATGTTTGATAAGATGAGTTAACAACGTAGAAGTCTGCATCATAAAGTTTAGTAGCACCTGACGCAGCAGTCTTGGTAGCAGAATAGTCATGTCTATACATGTCATAGACGTAACCTAGTCCACCAGTAGTTTGCTCAGGAGGAATCCAGTTGATTCTTCTTACAACTTGAATCGTGTCATTTGCCAAAACTCTCTTTAGGGAGATCATGTCAGAAAAGTTGTCAGCAAATTCCTGTAGCGAATCCGTTGGATCGGGCGGGTCATTCTCGTTGTCCCAGCTTTGAGGTCTACCAATGAATACATACAGTCTATCTCTAGAGGATCCCGCATTCAAATCGGACTGTGCCGAATCGGGTCCTTCCAGAGACTTAATGAATCTCTTGGCAGTAAAAATTCTAAACTGGTCGGTTAATAGTGCCATATCTAGCTATAGGTCTCCCATACTTTATTTATGGAGTTTTTAATCGTCTTCATTTCGGACTCTGGTTGTATACTCAGTAAAGATGTGCACACCTGTTGCACCTGACCCTTGACCTTGTATAGTTTCACCCGCAGCAAACTTGCTTGCAGTATTAGATGCAGTTACACCCGAAACATTTAAAATGAATTCACCGTCTCTGTCACCTGCTACAATACTTACAAAAGTTGCAGTAACACCGCTAGTTTGACCTGTTACAATCTCACCTACAGCAAACGTAGACGTATTTCTATTTCTAACAGCAATCGCACCTATGGAAATATGAGTGTCTCCATCACCCAAAACCCCCGCTGTGACTACTGTTGCAAGTTGCGGTGGACTATTTCCGTCGTATAGTTTGTCCGCTGCTTGGAATAAGGTGATATTCTGTCCACCCAATTCTTCCTCAATACCATATTTAGATGATGCAATACCACCATCTAGACTTGTATCATTTTCAAATTCTGTGCCAGTATTTACGAGATCGATAATACCATCACCCACTCCGTCTAATTCATCATCATCCTCAAACGCTTTGTTTAGGATCGCTGATAACGGATCAGTAAAAGTAACAATGTCGTTACCTGCACTGTCAATTATGACGTGTGGTGATACACCTGTGCCACTAGATTGTGCAGATCCACCAACAAACTGTATAGATGCAGTCTTATCAGCAGAGTTACCACCATCAATAAATGCTAATTCATCAACCTCAAAGGTTAAGAATAACTCATGTGCAACAGGATCCCAGTCATAAACTATAGCAACCCTACTTGTTGCACTAGCAACAAAACGTTTTACTTGGTCAGTAACTGAGAAAGAGTATTGCGAAATTCCATTAGCGTCGTCTTGCAGAGTGTCAAGAATAACCTTTTGGTCAAATCTAAAGTTGATACCCCTGTCGAGTCCAGTAAAGGAGGTTGCTGTTTTACCAGTATACCTGACGATTTCCTTCCCAACCAAGAATTTACCTGAGCCTGGATACGCTGCAGTAGTCTCGACGTTAATGGTCGAATCACTTGGTGCCACATTTGAAATGAGACCAGTAAGATTATAAACGATACTATTAAGAGACTGACGATTCCTCTGTTTACGGATGAGATTGGTATCTCTAGCAAATATAACTTTAGGACTTGTAGTATATCCATTACCCTGATTAGATAGATCTATAGCAGTAATGGCACCCAAGTTAATATCAGCAGATGCTGCAGCACCTCTTCCTCCTCCACCAATGATCTGCACAATAGGTGCAGTCTCAAAAAATTCACCTTGGTTAGTTAAAGTTATAGATGTAACCTTACCAAACTGGTTTGGTGTAACAGTACCCGTAGCACCATCTCCACCGCCACCACCAGATATAACAACGTTAGCATCATTGAGGTCATAGTTTCTACCTTCTCGGGTAATAACCAGACCTGTCACACCACCAGTAACAGGGACTAATTCTGATCCAGAGCCACCGCCACCTTCAATAACAGCACTAGTGCCGTCAAAATAATTATCACCCAGAGTTGTCATCTGGATATAGTCTATTCCACCAGTTGCATTTAAAAAAACTTTTCCTCTTGCACCAAGATTACCTGGATCTGTACTTTCAATCTTTAAACGTAGAGGGTCGTATCCTTCGCCAGGATCTAAGATTTCAACAGCAAGTATTCTATTGTCTTGGATTATAGGTCTTAAAACTGCCTCCCTTAAAGGAGTACCTGAGTTTTGTATAGTTAACTTAGGAGGGTCATTAGCATCATATCCGTCCCCACCGTTCTCGACAAAAACCGCCCTGACTCCAAACACACTGTTGAATTCGGGTCTAATAATTGCACCAGAGCCAGGAACTGTACGTGTCATACTACTACCATGTCACCTTTCATACCACCATGTATGGTGCACTGATAAACGTAAGTTGTGCCTGCACTCAATGTTTGTGGCACTGTCCAGAATTGGATACCTGATTGAGATCCACTAACACCATCAGTTACAGCAGATCCACCATCTGATACTCTAAGAGCAAATGGGTGACCACCACCTGTTGTGTTATTGAATCTATAAGTAAATCCCCTATAGACATATATTGTAGGATTGTTTGTACCAGATGGCAAACCACCACCATCAAATCTATAACCATTAGATAAATCACTAGTGATTCTAAAACTAATAGTTGGAGATTCAGTCGCAATGAATTGTGATCCATCATAGACTAGGTTGTCATTCTCATTTGCTGAAGGGAATGACGCAGTATTTGTAATTGTTAGAGTTGATCCACTGACTGCTGTAGTAATACCTGTGCCACCTGCAATAGTCACAGAGTGTGTAGCAGAGGCAGCAGTTGTAGTGCCACTATCAGATGCAATCGCTTGGACTGCGTTTTGGACAACATTAGGTGAGTCGTTAGTAAATGTAATAGCACCTGCACTTAGGTTAGTGCTAATACCTGTGCCACCTAAGAAGTTAAGTGAGTCAGTAGTTACTGTTGCAGTTGTGCTACCGTTGTCAGCACCAAATGTATCAAACAGATTTTGGTCAGCAGCACCAAGTGTACCTGTCATAGTAACTGTAAGTGTATCTCCCACTAATGCAGTGGAGATGTTTGTGCCACCTACAATGTTAAGTGTGTCATTTGCAGCAGACGCTGTTGTTGTGCCAGTGTCACCTGTGATAGTTTCAAATAGGTTTTGAGTTGTGCCACCACCACCTGTTGCAGTCTCATCATTAGCAGGCTCCCATTTAGTAGATGTGCCATTCCACTTTAATACTTGACCGTCAGAAGGTCCTCCATTTACTGTAGTATCTACATCAGTTAGAATAGAAATACCATCATTAGCATCAAGTAGAGAGATCCAGTTACCGCCATGTGCAAAGTAACCTTTACCTGTATCATGGACGTGTGCAAACATACCATGGTGATCTGCTGCAGCAGGAAGGTCTCCTATTAAAGAATACGCTGCTTCATACTTTAGATATCCGTCTGCACCGTCAATATAAACTTTTCTACTACCTTGACTACCTGCCTTAAATTCAATATCTCCTGTTGTATCTGGCTCAATAACAATATTTCCTGCACTCTCAGAAATAATTTTAAATGCTTTGACATTAAGGTCAGCACTTAATGAATCTAGGTGTGATTCAGTAAAAGCTGTGCCAGTCCATCGTAGTACCTGATCGTTAACAGGTGCTCCGATATTTACTTGTAAGTTGGTATCATTTCCTAGGTTGGTGTATAACTCATCGATAACGCTATTTAATTTAATAGCACCATCACGCAGAGTATCACCAGTGCCGTCATTCGCAGAAGATCCAACTGATAAATTTTGCTTAGCCATGGTAGGTAGTTTTCTACAGTGTTATTTAGGTCGCATCGTATGTAACTGCTGTGCTGTCATACTTCACTGCAGTGGATGAGAAGTCAGTATCACCTTGTCCACCACCAAGTCCCGATACAGACAGTGTGGCAACAGAAGACATTAGAGGTGAGTTACTTGCATTATTAGCGGGTGAAGGTCCTCGTAATTCAACTTTATACTTATAGTTGGACATATATCCCAACGCAGTAAATGATAGTGAGTTACTTGTTGCTCCAGTAACTGCAGCGTATGCAAATCCACCATCAGTTGATCTATACCACTGATAGGAAATAGGACCAGGTACTGGTGATACCTGTGCTTGGACTGTAAACGTGACAGTTGTGTTGACTGCTGCTGTGCCACTTTGAGGTTGTGCAGTAATCTGTAATGTAGGTGTAACAGGAGGTGCACCGCCATCTCCACCACCCTGTGAAGGAGGTGTTGCTGCTCCATTATTAGCAGGAGCATTTAAACTCTCTCTACTAAAGGTGCCAACCATATATGGATATGCTGCTTCACCTGTTGCATCAATAGAAATGAAGTATGCATAAGTCCCATTAGGAAACTCAGGAGTTACACAATATCTTCCATTGTGCATATCCAAATCACCAATACCATCAACATATTCCCAGTCCTGTATCAAAGATCCTGCAGGAGGGTTTTGTGCTGTAGTGCCATAATCAGGTCTTCCTGCTGTTTCAATATTTTTTGTCCTATAACTAGATCCCATAAACCTAGTTGTTTGGGACGCTGTAAACGGCACATCATATCCGAAAGGTCCATAAACAGGAAATCCGTCAAAACAATATCCTAAAATTTTACTATGTCCATCAGGATGACGCATGTTGTCACCATTAAACTGACTGCTTCCATAGTAATCGTTATAGTTTGCCATGGCAGAATTCTGCTTCCAACAATCTATAAAATGAGTATCATGATAGTGATACTGTCCTGTTGACTCTGGGTGTCCTCCACAAGAGTCATCACCAAAATCTACAGGTGAGCTAGGATAATGTGCATTCCAATTAAATCCAACAGGAGGGTTGCCTCCATTACCTGCACTAGGATTAAAGAATACAACACCGTTAGCAGCAATGCCAATAGATCCAAGAGGAGTCTCTATACGTCCATTTCTTTGATCGTAATATGTGTATGTGCCTGTTGGTATTGTTTGTGAATCTGCAACAATGAGATCTAATCTTTGGTCTGTGGCGAGCCAGCATTCTCCTGCAATGGACGTAAATGTTGTCCCTCTAAATATAAATCGTTGTTTCCTACCGTCACTAAAGACAAACATAAGATGATCGCCAGGAGCAATAGTTTGGGCAGCAAATAAGGCATTGTCATTAGTTGATATATTTACAGAGATAACAAAACCACTTTGGAAGTATGTGTTATCATCAAATGTCCTCTCTACACCAAACTCTCCACCACGGTAAGTAAACGAATGTGAGAATGCCTGCTCAGTAACACCATTCGGGTTATTGAGATTAGGAAAGGTACCGTAACTAACTGGATCAGGAAGACCATCACCAGTTACGGATATCACTTTCGTGCCAGAGTTATATGTTGCTGTAGCGGTCATGCGTCGTCGAAGATCTGATCAGGAGTGAAGTTTGATATCACCGTGGTGCCAATCTGGACAGACAGGATAGCAGAGAAGGAGTAAACAGGTGTTGCACCTGCTGCAGTTATCGCAACTCTGTATTCGTCACCATCATCTTGTTGTGTTGTAGCTCCAGTAGGATATGCTAATTGGTTACCACCGATAATATTAGTCCAAGTGGTTGTGCCGTAATCCTTCTTCTGCCACTGATAGTTGAGTGTAGTAGTATTTAGGGCACTATCGGATGCTCTTACAAAGTCAGCGACAACAGTGAATGTAGCAGTCTGACCTTGGTTAACAGTTACGTTAACAGGATTGATGTTGATTCTGATTAGACCATCTTCAACAACGATTGGGTTACCCTGTTGATCGATACCTTCACCTGCGTAGACATCAAATCCATTATTTACAGGTGATCCTGTAGGTGTGACAAAGGAATCTTCAACAGTTGTTTCAGCAGCGACTAGAGGTAGTGAATAACCAACACCAGGTGTCCTAACATCAATTCTTTGGATACCCATCATAGGCGACAATCTTGCATCAAAACCAGTAGAAGAAATAACTTCAACGTTAGGTTTAGAGGTGTAACCATCGCCAGGATTGGTTATGGTAGCAGCGATAACTTGACCACTAGTGATGTTTGCAAGTGCCTCTGCATTTCTACCCTTAACTGATCCTGTATATTCAAATGTAATCAAGGAGTTAGAAGATTCAATTAGAGCAACTTCTCTTGGGAATTCTTCACCCTCAATGTCTAATTCGTCACCTGCTTCAATCGGTGGGACAACAGTCGCAGATATAACGTCAGCGTCAGATCCAATGTAAGAGAATCCAACGAATGTTGCTCCTGCTCTTGGGACTTCAGCAAAGATTATTCTAGATCCAACGATCTCGTAAGATACGCCTGGCTCCTGTATGATACCGTTTAGTGATACGAGTATGTTGTTTTCTGGTAAGATCGTTGCAGATGAAACACCTTCAGTCAATGTCAATGAGTAGAAGATTCCATCTAACTTCAAGTTGAAGGATGATCTTAATGAATCAAACTCAAATCCAATATCATCAAGTTGTCTTAGTTTACCAACGTAGTATCCGATAAACTCAGATCCAATCTCAGGTGGCTCTGTAAACTGAATCTTGTCAGAGAATGCAGTGTAAGCATTAACAGCACCTGGTGGTTGTAGAATACCATTAACAAAGATGAGCATGTGACCTGCAGGGTCTGGGAAGTATGCTTGTCCATTCTCGACAGATAGTGAGAAGTTTTGCTGCACACCGTCAAATCCTCTGAAGTAACGATCAACACGTCCAACCAATGTCCTTGCATCAGATACAGCAGCACCCCATCCATCATCACCTTTAATGGTCATGTTGTCATAGAAATCACCAACTGCTTGCTCAACCCAAATTCTTGCAGTAATACCTGACTGCTCAATCTTAGAGATCTTAGCGTATGATGTATATTGTGGGTTACTTACTGATATTACGTTAGAGTAGATAACAGGGAAGTTAGTTGAGATATCAAACTTACCAATGAATATACCTGAGTTTGTGAATTCAGATACAGGAGCACCTGTGCCTACAGGTTGGACATTACCAATCCATATCTTATGTGGGATTGCAGGACTTACGTTAGAATTTGGAGGTTGATACTTAGTTACATATCCTGTTAAACCAGGATTCTTAATAACAGTACCGATAAGCATATTGACCTCATCGCCAACTTCAAATGTAGCAGCAAGACCTGCCTCAACAAATAATGATCCAAGATCTAATTCTATAACTTCTGTGCCGTGAATAATATCATTTACTTCTGCAACACCACCTGGTTGGTAGATACCTTTAACATCTAAGATGTAGTCAGTAAGACTTCCGTAGATGATATCATTTGTTGCCCATCCAGATTGAATAGTCTCAACATCCATAACAACACGACCACCATCGTTACCAATGATTGCACCTGATTTATTGTCATAGAATACGATATCTGCCTCAGTGTTATCTGCCTTCTTGAAGATCTTATCTCCAACAGCATATGCACCAAGATCAACGTTAAGAAGTAGACGGTCAGTTAGAGCAGTAATATCTGCAGTTGTTGCACTGTCTTGTCCAACAAGAGTATCTCCAACTGCCCAGTTAGGTCCTGTCTTATCTACAATTCTTAGAATAATTTGTGTGTTATCAGTGTTATAGTTTTGCTGCAATACCTTACCGATAGCAGTCGCATCACCTGACTTGAATACATTCTCACCGTTAGTAAATTTAGAAACGCCAGGATCTGATGGATTACCAAGTAAGACATACTTGAATGTTTCTCTGATAGATGCTTTGTTAAATGACTGTGATCCAATCTCAGCAAACACGTCAGACTGTGTGCCGTAAAGGACATCAGCGTCAACGAATCCACCTGAGTAAGGAGTCTCTACATTAGGATCACCGTAGGTTGTAGTTGCTCTACTAATACCAGATCTTACAAGGACTTGGAAGATGTGAGATGTGCTTACAGTGTCATCAAATCTTAGTGCTCTAAATCTACCATCGTGAGTTGCTACAGCACCAATCTCAAAGAATGTTGCTTCAGCATTCAAGATATAATACATTGCTTGATCAGCACCACCTATTGTGCTACCAGATGCAGGGATGTATTGGACAACATCACCACGTCTAAAGAAGTTAGCACGATAGATTCTGATTCTAAATTCCTTCCTATCATATCCTGCACGGACTGTAGGTGTAAGAGATACAAGAGCTGGATCTGTATTCCAATCGAATCCTTCGTTGTATGCGTTATGTCTGTTATGGACGTCAGTATTTGCGATCCATGTAGTCTTCGCTTCAGTAGAGAATTTAGATTGCTCAAGAGCAAATTCAAATACGTTAATACTTGAATCCATATTAAATTCTGTTGATTCCTGATTCCACTCTGTGCGAAGAGCAGGAATGTATAAACCAGGAGATGTGATATATGGAATCCAACCTGCTTCATCTGGTTGATAGATTATTGACTTACAGTATTCTCTAACACGAGTCATATGATAAATCAGATGAGTCCTAGTAATACCAGTATAGACAATCATGTTTCCATCACCATCAAACCAGTTTGATATAGAATCAAATGCTTGACCGTTACCACCTGTCACAAGGTCATAAATTACAGAATCAATTATCTGATCTGCAAATTCTATATTGCCTGCATAGGTAGGATAGAATGATTGAGTTTGATCAAATGCTCTTTGTCTGATAGCAGGTCTATTGAAGAGAATCATCTTCGCTGCCATCTTATTACTATTTGATCCACCTGATAAGGTTTCATACATTACCTTATACTTACTCTCAATACCTAATCTAACGTCATAACATTTACCCATGTTATATTCGTTGACGGTAGGTGATGTAGGAGTAGTCTCGGTAACAGTTGTGCCATAGTAAGTAAGACCGTTTCCTGCAACTGCAGCATCAATACCACCCTCAAGAATTGCCATCAATGTGTAGATTGCAGTTTTCTGATCAGGACATGTTTGATTCCATGCACTTGCTGTATTATCGTAAGTGATAGATACATCTCTAATTGGAATATCTCCACCATATTTACATGGCCAGATATTAGGTAGATTTGGACTAAATGTAGAATTACTTACGCTATTAGGATATGCACTAGTGCCGTTTGCTCCACTTGTGTCATTTCCATCAGGGTCAGTAATGGTATCAGTAACAATACTGATAAGTCTATTAACTTCATCGTCTACATCACTATCACTAATTGCTGATAGGTAACCTGTATCATTTACCCACTTATCTTGAATTTCAGTAATAGGAGTATACTCGGCACCGTTGTTAACATGTCTGTTTGGTGTAGTGCCTTGATAGATTTGCTTAGCAATATCTCTAGCAGTATTTGTAATCCAAGTTACTTCAGTTACAACACCTGAGATGTGTTGAATAACTCCATTCTCAACATAGTATCCTGCACCAAGTGCAACCATGTTGTCACCACCATACTCTAGGTTGAATGTATGCCATCTAAGAATATCAGCAACGTCATGGACACAATCAATAGATCCTGCAGCAGTGATAGCATTGTGTGCAGCACTTACAAATGTGTGAGTATATTGTTGACCTGCAGGTGATGCTCCAATATTAACTGTTACCGTGCCACCCTGTTTAATTAATGCACCGTTAGATGCACTTACAAATGTGTGAGGATATTGCTGACCAACCTGTGAAGGATAAACGTTAACCTTAATATTATCATCATCAACCTTAGTTACAAGCAACCATTTATCAGCAGCAGGGTCGGTTGCTCTTGGGTATGAATGGTTAGTAGAATTACCATCTTGTGTGCAAGTAAATGTGATACCATCAGTTGCAATCTTGACTCTGTTTCCAGTTACAAGACCATGACCTGCAGATGTAATCTGCAAGATTCCAGTTGTTTCTTGGTAAGTTGCATTTGTAATATTAACTCCACCAGTGCTTACAGCTGTAACAGCAGTTGTTTTATTGTAATAAGGATCGGTTGTCCTAGGATATGAATGATTAGATGCGTTGTTATCCTGAGTGCAAGTAAACACTAATGAATTAGGAGCAATCATCATACGATTGCCAACGTTAAACACATGGTTAGGGATAGTCATCACCATGTCACCAGTTGCACTGTTGTAAGTGATGTTTGTAGGTGTCATTTGTTGACCACCCATCTTATCACCTAACTTAACAGATCCTGGTAGAGCACTCTGGAATTGGTGAGTATATTGTTGACCTACAGGAGACGCACCTACATTAACTGTAATAGTTGTCAATGTATGGTCAAGGACTAAACATGGTTTCTCATAATAAGGATCAGTTGTCCTTGGATATGGATGATCTGTTGCATAGTTATCTTGTGAGCAACGTAATGTAATACCTAGAGGAGTGAATCTAACTGTGTCACCTCTTTGAATATCATGATCTCCAATAGTGATTACCATCAAACCATTAGAAGAGTTATAAGCAATATCTGTAGGAGTAAATTCTTGATCCCATAGTGCACTACTTCCACCATTGATACTCAATGAAGGATACTGATCTAATCCACGATGGACTGCTTCTTCTGCAATAAATCTAATGTTTCTTTCGATAGCACGAGCAGCATGGATTCTATTATTAGAAGCACCATTTCTTTCGTAACTAGATTCTTGGAAAGTTACATCGTTATGACCAGGTAAAGTGTCACGACCGAATCCATTTCTAATTGTTGTGATTGCCATATCTCTAGCAATCTTAAATACAGATTTAGATGCTTCTGTCTCACCTTCGATGTGTTTAATACCACCGTCAGATCTTACATAAAGTTTACCGATCCTAAAGATCTCAGAGTTACCACCATGACGTAAATCATGAGCAACACCTGCTAAGATATCAACAACGTCATCTTCACAATCTACAGGGTTGCCAGTTGGGACAATAAATGATCCATACTTAGAAAGGTCATTCATTGTAGAAACTGC
>CEVS01396412.1_pt1 | contig 22343 bp, 21 predicted proteins | sample 361571 | NCBI WGS metagenome assembly CEVS01 (sample SAMEA2623850, study PRJEB7988) | marine metagenome | isolation source: saline water (ENVO:00002010), including | reverse complement strand
CTCACCTTGGCAAGGTGATGCTCTACCCCTGAGCTACTTTCGCAATTAATAAGGTGTTCATTAAAACCCTCAATTAGGCAAGCAAATTTAACATATTTATTAAAATAGCAAAGTTTTTTTACTTCTTATTGGAAAGTTTACGTTTAATCTCATTGAGTTTTATCAATGCCTCAACTGGAGTCAATTGATCAATATCAATATTTAATATTTCTTGTTTTACTTCTTCAAGTATGGGGTCGTCGAGATTAAAGAAACTCAATTGCATCTCTGAGCCTAAATCCTTTACTCTTGCTGTTAACTCTTCACTCGAATGTGATTTCTCTAGCTTTAATAAAAGTTCTTTAGATCTCTCTAAAATAGTTTTAGGTATACCTGCCATTTTTGCGACATGAATTCCGAAACTGTGTTGACTACCACCGGCAACTAGGGTTCGTAAAAACAAAACTTTATTTTTTAATTCTTTTACAGCAACATTGTAATTTTTAATGCGTGAAAAAGATTCACACATTTCATTAAGTTCGTGATAATGTGTTGCAAAAAGTGTCTTTGCTTTTGTTGAGTGTTCATGCAAATATTCACATATCGCCCATGCAATAGAAATTCCGTCATATGTGCTTGTACCTCTTCCAATTTCATCTAATAAAATTAGACTACGTTCAGAGAGATTATTGAGAATAGAGGCTGTTTCGTTCATTTCAACCATAAATGTTGATTCACCAATTGAAATATTATCACTTGCACCAACCCTTGTAAATAATTTATCGACAACTCCAATTTGAGCGCTTTTAGCAGGGACAAAACTGCCAATTTGAGCAAGTAAAACAATCAATGCAGTTTGCCTTAAAATAGCAGATTTACCTGACATATTAGGCCCAGTAATCATAATTATTTGTTGAGTTTCACGATCTAAAAAAAGATCATTCGGAACATATGTTTCGCCGTTGGGTAGCTGGTTTTCAATTACCGGGTGTCTACCTTGCTTAATGCTTAAATTTAATGATTCAGTTACTTTGGGTTTCACATAACGCTGATCTCTTGCTAAATCTGCAAATGAGCTTAAACAATCTATTTTAGCTACTATTTGTGCGTTTTTTTGAACTAGTCCAATATAATTCCCTAGTTTTGAAACAAGCTCCATAAAATACTGCTGCTCAAGCTCTAAAATTTGGTTCTCTGCAAATAATATTTTTTCCTCATATTCTTTTAATTCTTGATTAATATAGCGCTCAGCGCTGACTAAAGTTTGTTTGCGTATCCAATGATCAGGGACTTTATCTTTATGTGTATTTCTAACCTCAATGTAATAACCAAATACATTGTTTGAAGCAATTTTTAAAGACGAAATACCTGTTGATTTAATCTCCCTATTTAACATCTTGTTAAGGTAGTCTTTACCAGAAAAAGCAATTTCGCGTAAATTCGACAATTCCTCACTTACTGAAGATTTTATAGAGTTGCCTTTTAAAATACTTACTGGAGCATTTTCATTTAAGGTATCGTCAATTTTTGAGCAAATTTCCTCGCAATCCTCTATCTCTTTACCCAGATCGTTAAGAACAGTGTCATTATAGTCAAGCATTAATTCTTTCAGACTTATTAACTGTAACAGAGAGTTTTTAAGCTGTACAACCTCGCGCGGGTTTACCTTAGCAGTTGCAACTTTCGAAATAAGTCTTTCGAGGTCTCCAATTCCTTTTAATTTATTTTGGAACTCTTCAAGAACATTCAAATTATTAAAAAACCAATCAACAATTAAATTGCGTGACTTAATAGCTTCTGCAGATTTCAATGGAAATGCTAACCAACGCTTCAAAAGTCTAGCTCCCATTGGAGAAATAGTTCTATCAATAATTTCTAATAAAGTAGTAGCTCCGTAATTGTTTGAACCATATAACTCTAAATTACGGATAGTGAATTTATCCATCCAAACGAAGTCTGATTCCTCAATACGTTTAATTGATGTTATATGCTTAAGTTTATCATGCTGAGTTTCCTTTAGATAATGAAGGATTGAACCTGAGGCAATCAACCCATCTGAGAGACTTTCTATTCCAAAGCCTTTTAACGATTTTGTTCCAAAATGTTGAATTAAAGATTCTGTTGAATAATCGGTTTGAAAAACCCAATCCTCAAGATAAAAAACATGAAATTCATCCCCAAAATATTTAAAAAAAGCCTCTCTACTTTGCTTTTCAACTAAAACCTCGCTGGGGTTGAAGTTCTGTAATAATTTCCCAATATAACTAATCTCCCCTTGAGCTATCAAAAACTCTCCAGTAGAAACATCTAAGAATGATACTCCAACTGAATCTCCAAAAAAAACAGATGCTAAAAAATTATTAACTCGCGAACTAAGGACCTCATCATTCATAGAAACTCCAGGGGTAATTAGCTCAGTAACACCTCGCTTTACTATTTTCTTGGTTTTTTTTGGGTCTTCTAATTGATCACAAATAGCCACCCTCTCACCTGCTTTTACCAGTTTTGGTAAATAAGTATTCAAAGAGTGGTGAGGAAAACCTGCTAGCTCAGTTTCACTTTGGCTGCCAGCCCCACGCTTTGTTAAAACAATATCCAAAATTTCAGAAGCTTTGATTGCATCAATACCAAAAGTCTCATAAAAGTCTCCAACTCTAAATAACAATAAAGCGTCAGGATACTTTGCCTTAACAGCATTGTATTGTTTCATAAGAGGTGTTTCTTTTTTTATTTTTTTACTCAAAGATCCTATAATTTAAAAATGTATTTTTGTTAACATATAAGGCTACTAATGTAATTAATTTTAGTGTTTTTTAGATCACAAATAAATAATTAAAAATTGAGAAAAATTAAAAATGTTGAACTCAAAAGATTAAGTATTGAAGATTTTAAGTCAGTAGAAAAATCACCTATCATAATAATACTAGATAATATAAGAAGTCTGAACAATATTGGAAGTGTTTTTAGAACTGCAGACGCTTTTTTAGTAAAACACATTTATCTTTGTGGAATAACTGCCAAACCACCACACAAAGATATTCAAAAAACAGCCTTAGGAAGTACAAAATCTGTAAACTGGACTTATTGTAAAACAACAATTGAGATTGTGAACAAAATACGCTCAAAAGAAGTCAAGGTTATTGCAATCGAACAAACAGAAAAAGCCACTCCATTGCAAAATTTTCAGCCAAATAAAAATCATACCTATGCACTAGTGTTTGGCAATGAAGTGAAAGGGGTTTCCCAAGAAGTTATCAATCACTGTGATGGAGTAATAGAAATCCCACAATTTGGAACAAAACACTCACTTAATATTTCTGTTAGCAGTGGGGTTGTTCTATGGGATTTATTTTCTAAATTAAATTATTCACCAATTTTAGATAAAAGCCATAAATAGTCGTGTCGATTGGCTACAAAATCCCGCCCAGTAATGTCAATAATTTTTACTTTTTTGAGCGAATTTTCTTTAATAAATTCTAAATATCCAAGATTTATTTTCTTTAAATATTCCTTACTCAAATTACTCTCGTATTCACGGCCGCGCTTCTTCACATTTTCTATAAGCCTGTCTACATCTTGATTTAAAAAAATATATAAGTCGGGGCGCTTTATGTCCTTATAAACCAAATAAAATAATTTTCTATAGAGCAGGAATTCATCTTTTGAGAGGGTTATTTTTGAAAAGATTAGTGACTTATAAACCTCATAGTCCGCTATAATAAAATCCTTAAATAAATCAAGTTGAGCAATATCCTCTGAAATTTGTTGAAAACGATCTGCCAAAAATGACATTTCTAGAGGAAAAGCGAAGCGATCTTTATCTTTATAAAATTTTGGTAAAAAGGGGTTTTCAGCAAACCTTTCGAGAAGAATTTTTGCATTAAAATCATTAGCCATCATTTTTGTTAATATCGTTTTACCGGCTCCTATATTGCCTTCAATGGCGATGAAATTATAGCGAGAAAAATTAAATTTTTTTAAAGGATTTTTAAGTTTCTTTTTTTGTTTTTTAAGCTCAAGAGTACTAGGGCACTCATCTCTTAATTTCAAAATACTTTTATTTAGCTTAGGGTGGTGAACCTCTCCAGCAATTTCAGACAAAGGAACGAGTACAAAATTTCGCTGCTCAAGTCTTTGGTGTGGTACTGTTAAAACATCATTGCTGATGCAGTCTTGGTCATAAAGAAGAAGGTCTAGATCAATAGTCCTGTTGTGGTAATTATTGTCATTAAATCTTTCTCTACCATTACTGTCTTCAATTGACAACAATTTTGAAAGTAATAGTTCAGCTGGAAGGAAAGTTCTAACTCCAATGCAGAGGTTTATGAAGTCACTGCCATTAAAACCAATAGCAGGTGATTCGTAGCAGCAAGAAATTTCAATTATGCTGCCAACTTCATAATGAATTGAATCAATTGCAGATTGAATATGCTGAAATCGATTACCAACATTACTGCCAATACCTATATAAACCAGTTTTTGTTCAATCATTTCAGTTGGTAATTTAAGCAAAAGAAAAATTAATATTATATATTTATCAAAATATTCATAAATACTAAATGGGTGTCAAAAATAATAATTTAGCTCGAAGGCTTTATCTTATTTTAGGTTTATTATTTATAACCTCACTTGTTGTTTCTAATCTAATTTTTAAAAAATTCTTCTATTTTTATCCCTTCGATTTATCTGTTTTTGGTGAAAAGTTATTTGAAATTTCTGTTGGAATTTTACCATATCCTATTACTTTCTTGATAACTGATTTAATTAGTGAAATTTATGGCAAGAAAAAAGCAAATGAGGTTGTCATAGGAGGAATCTTTGCTTCATTCTTCGCAATGATTATAATATACATTGCAAATGCAGTGCCTGCTACAGACTGGTCTCCAGTACCAAATGAGTTATTTTCAAAAGTTTTTGGCAGTACTGGAATCGCAGTTTTGGCAAGTATGAGTGCCTATTTATTTGCACAATTTATCGATATTCAAATTTACCATTTCTGGAAGAAAGTGACAAAGGGTAAATACCTTTGGTTAAGAAATAATTGCTCCACCTTTTTTTCTCAATTTGTCGATACCGCTACAGTTCTCCTTCTTTTATGTAGTTTTGGAGAAATTACCTGGGATAGATTTGAAGGCCTTTTGCTTGCTGGGTTTTTATTCAAAATATTAATCGCTGCATTTGATACTCCTTTATTATATTTAGGAGTTTATCTTTTCAGGAAACGATTTAAACTAGCTATTAATCAAGAAATAAAATTGGACTAATAATTAATATCTAATCCAACAATAATTCCTTCGTTGCTGCGAATGTTAAAAACAGTGTCATCATCAAAAATAAGATATTGCCCCTTTAGCCCCATTAGGGTTCCTTCATAAATTGACGATTTATTTAAATTTAAACTTTTAGGATTTAATGGGTATCGTTCTACAGGAAATTTGATTGAGATAGCATTATTATTGGTAACTATAAATTCTTTGACTTCGTCTGGCAAAAATGGTATGAGCTTATCCCTATGATAAGCTAAATCTTCACTTGGGGCTATTCCCTTCAACATTTCACGCCAATTAGTTTTATCGCTTATAATCGATTTCAAAGATACTTCAGCAATGCCTGCCAAATAGCGATTAGGTAATTCTAAAATTTCAATAGCTTGAGTTGCTCCTTGATCTATCCATCTGCTTAGAGTCTGATTTTTTCGAGTAACTCCGACTTTTATATTACTTGAGTTTGCTAAATAAAGAACATGGGGTTGTAATTGAATCTTTTTCTCATATTCTAAATCTCTCTCTTCAATATCTAGATGAGCCTTGCTTTTTTCGGGATGCATAATCCAATCTGCTGTCTGTGGTAAATCAAAAAAACATGATTTACAGAAACCTTGCCTGTATGTTTGTTGATCACTTTGACATCCCAAACACTCATAGCCTAAGAATTTAATTTTGACTCTTTTTTTAATTATTTGCCGTAACTGAATAAAATCATTACCTAATTTCAAATAGTAATTTACTGGTTCAACAAACTCTGTTTGCATTTTTGTAAGAACTCCTTCAAAGAGCATAAGAAAATTTATTAATTTTAGTCTTATAAATATACTTAAAATTTATGCCACTCCCATTAGTTAATTCTGTTGCTGCATGGTTTCTAAAAAAACGAATTCACCAGATTGAATTATTTTTGAAATATCCAAGTGAAGTTCAAAATGAACTTCTAACGGATCTTTTAAATGAAGCGAAAGACACTGAGCTAGGAATTAAATATGAATTTAAATCTATTAAAAACTACAATGATTTTGCAGAACGATTACCGATAATTAATTATGAAGACTATCATGGATTAATCCAAAGATCACTCAAGGGGGAGCAAAATATATTTTGGCCAAAGCCTATCAAATGGTTTGCAAAATCAAGCGGTACAACCAATACTAAGAGCAAATTTATTCCTGTAAGTAGCGATTCCTTAGAAAATTGCCATTATGCTGCCGGAAAAGATCTACTTTGTATTTATTTTAATAATAATCCAGAATCTGGATTGTTCAATGGTAAAAACCTAAGATTAGGAGGAAGTAAAGAACTTTATGAAGAAAATGGAAGCGTGTTTGGAGATCTATCGGCAATTCTTATAGATAATATGCCGTTTTGGGCGGAATTTAGTAGTACACCAAGTAATAAAATTTCTTTAATGAGTGATTGGGAGTCCAAAATGAAGGCAATAGTTCAGGAAACAAAAAGCGAAAATGTTACGAGTTTGGCTGGTGTTCCGTCATGGATGTTAGTTCTATTAAACAATGTATTAGAAACTACAGATCATAAAAACATTTTAGATTTATGGCCTAACCTGGAAGTATATTTTCATGGAGGAGTAAGTTTTAAACCTTATGAGGCCGAATACAAAAAAATTATTCCATCAAATAACTTCAATTATTATGAAACTTACAATGCATCTGAAGGATTCTTTGCTATTCAAGACAGAAATAGTTCCGACGAATTAATGTTAATGTTAGATTACGGAATATTTTATGAATTTATTTCAATGGAAACATTTGGATCAAAAAACCAAAAGATAATCCCTCTTGAAAAAGTAGAAAAGGGTAAAAATTACGCAATAGTTATCACTACTAATGCTGGTTTGTGGCGTTATTTAATTGGGGATACTGTCAGATTTACGTCAACAAGTCCATACCGAATTAAGATAAGTGGAAGAACAAAACACTTTATTAATGTTTTTGGAGAAGAATTAATTATTGAAAATACTGACAAAGCTATTCAAATTGCTACAAAAAAAAGTAACTGCGAAATTCGTGACTATACAGTTGCACCAATTTTCATGAAAGAAAAGCAAAAAGGTGCTCACGAGTGGTTAATAGAATTTAAAAGACCGCCAAAAAATATTCAATATTTTTCGGAACTTTTAGACAATGCATTAAAATCTTTAAATTCTGACTACGAAGCAAAACGATTTAATAACATTACTCTAGACATGCCGAAGATTAACATGGCTAACCAAGGTGTGTTCCACAAATGGTTAAAGCATAAAAATCAACTAGGAGGACAACACAAAATACCAAGACTCTCCAATTCAAGATTATTCATTGAAGATCTATTAAAATTAAACCAATGATAAAAATTAGGAACTGTATACAATGAGATTATTCAAAATATTGCTATTAATTTTAATTTTTAGTTGTAGTAATTTCAAATATAATCTTTATAGTAAACAAAGTGGTATTGAGCTACATTACACATTTAATTCAAAAAATAATTTTACAAAAATTATTATAACTAAAGAAAAAGTACTTAATAAATATAATAAAGTAGTTACTTCTAAAATAACCTCAGCAGATTACTGGCAAAAATGTATCCTGCTCCTCTCAAAACTTGAACTAAAAAAACTGACAAATATTAAAGCCCCTTCATCAAAAAGATACTTTGACGGTGCCCCACATGCAAAACTCTCTATTAAAATAGCAGGAGAAGAAATTAATACTCCTTTTTTCGATCATGGGTTCCCGCCTAAAGAAATTGCGGTATTAATTAATCATATTTTACTCAGCCTATAAATTGTAAATAACTTCTAAACAAATTAAAAAATCTTATGAAACCGCCTTTAATTTCTTAAACATGGTTCGGTTTAGAGCGTTTTGAGCATAAGATTTGTCAACCAATAGAGAGTTCTGATTAGAACCAGGAAGCGAAAACATAGCATCAGTTAAAATTTCTTCACAAAGAGATCTCAAGCCGCGAGCACCTAAATTATATTCGACTGCTTTTTTCACTATGAGGTCCAAAGCACTATTATCAAAATTCAGCTCAATTCCATCCATCTCAAATAATTTTTTGTATTGTTTAATAATAGCATTTTTGGGCTCTGTTAATATTGCTCTCAGAGATTCTTCATCTAATGGATTCATGTAAGTTACAACAGGAAGTCTTCCAATTATTTCTGGGATTAGACCAAAATCTTTTAAGTCGCGAGGGATTAAATATTGGATCAAGTTTTCATCATCAATTTTGATTTCATCATTTGAAGATTTATAACCAATTGATGCCATATTTAGCCTTTTTGAAATATGGCGTTCAATCCCATCAAATGCACCTCCAGCTATGAAAAGAATTTTCTCAGTATTTACCTCAACGAACTTTTGATCAGGATGTTTTCTGCCTCCTTTTGGGGGAACATTAACAACAGACCCCTCCAATAACTTTAATAGAGCTTGTTGAACTCCTTCACCTGAAACGTCCCTGGTTATCGATGGATTGTCGCTCTTTCTCGCGATCTTATCAATCTCATCTACAAAAACAATTCCATATTCAGCCTTTTCTTTGTCATAATCAGCGGCTTGTAGTAGCCTTGTAAGCATACTTTCAACGTCTTCGCCTACATAACCTGCCTCAGTCATGACCGTGGCATCAACAATTGCTATTGGAACATTCAGCATTTTCGCAATAGTTTTTGCGATTAGTGTCTTCCCTGTCCCAGTTTCGCCGACCATTATTATATTGCTTTTTTGAATTTCAATATCATCTTTATCATTTACCTGAAGTAATCTTTTATAGTGGTTATATACGGCTACTGAAATTACTTTTTTTGTTTGATCCTGACCTATCACGTGAGAATCTAGGAATTTTTTTATCTCTTTAGGTTTCTTTAAAATCATGTCAGATGAAATACCAGTTTTCTCTAAATTTGATTCTTCTGAAATAATTCCATGTGCCTGCTCAATACAAATTTCACAAATGTGAGCATCAAGCCCAGCTATTAACAAATTTGTGTCAGCTTTTTGCTTTCCACAAAAAGAACATTGTAAAGATTCATCACTCATTTGCAGTGGTATTAAAAAAAATTTAATTATTTATGGCTTACTTGAAAGTATTTCATCAATCATACCATATTTCAAGGCCTTGTCAGCCTTCATCCAATAATCTCTATCACTGTCAGCATAGACCTTGTCATAATCTTGTCCTGTGTGATTTGAAATTATTTTATATAATTCTTCTTTAAGGGTCAAAATTTCCCGAGCTGTGATTTCAATATCACTTGCTTGACCTTGAGCTCCACCCAAGGGTTGATGAATCATTACACGGGAATGGGTTAGACCACTACGCTTGCCCTTCTCGCCAGCACAAAGTAAAACTGCACCCATTGATGCTGCCATTCCAGTACAAATAGTTGCTACATCGGGCTTGATTAATTGCATAGTATCATATATTCCTAAACCTGCATAAACACTTCCGCCTGGAGAATTAATATATATTTGAATATCCTTTGTACTGTCTGTACTTTCTAAAAATAATAACTGAGCTTGAATTATATTAGCAACCTGGTCATTTATTGCGGTACCTAAAAAAATAATACGATCCATCATTAACCTTGAAAAAACATCGAAAATGGCAATATTCATTTGACGCTCTTCAATAATATTTGGAGTCAACCCAATTGGCGCCATACTACTTATAATTTGATCATAATAAGTGCTACTGACAGCTTGATCTTTTATCGCAAACTTTTTAAATTCCTTTCCGTAATCCATTTTTTAAATTGGTTTTAAAATGTAAATATAATATTATTTTCAAATGAACAATTAGATTTCAATATAATTAACTAAGGCATACTTAGTTTTTGTAAACTTCCTTGGAAAAAGCATCAAAACTCAAAGTTTTAGCCTTCAATTTTAAATTATTTTTATAAAATTCTAGTAACTTGTTTTGAAGTAGTTGGTCAGAAATCCGTTTTACTTCCTCTTTGTTTGACAACACTCGCTTAGATATGTCTTCGAGCTCCTTATCATCTGGAATATTCTGATTAAATTGCATCATCTGTGAACTAATCATTTGTTTAGTAAATGATTTGATTTCATCTAAATGAACTTTTAAATTATTTTCTATAATTAATTTGTTTTCTATTAGCTGGTATCGCATACTTTTTTCAGACCTCTCATATTCAACCTTTGCTTCTTCTTCTGTTAATGTCTTTTCACCTGCTGAGCGAAGCCATTTCTTTAAAAATTCAGAAGGTAATTTAAATTTCGTATTATCAACAAGGAAAGCGGTAGCATCGTTAAGCAACTTCTGGTTCGAGTGCTGTAAAAATTGCTTTTCCGAATCCTCTTTGAGTCTGTTTTTTAGCTCTTTTAAACTTTTAATTTTATTTTCCCCAAATAATTTGTCAAATAGATTTTGGTCAAGACGCGCGGGTTCCCTTGAGCTGATTTCATTAATTTTAAAATTCAAATCAATGTTCAATTCATCGACCTTTTTACTGTCTATTTTTAAGTAATTGACCAAGTCATTATCATCACTGAAAAGATTCTTTGACTTTAAGCTTATCACATCATTTTTTTTTGCTCCTAAAAATCTTTTAATATTTGATTTACCCTTTAATTTCTCAAGATTAAATGTGGTTGTAGAATTAATTTGAAATTCTTTATTAGTAAAATCACCTGTTATTTCGTCACCATGATCTATTTTATTTTTTGAAATCAATTTGCCGTACTGCTTTTGAATATTTTCTAACTGATTTTGAATAAATTTATCGTCAGCAATTATATTGTAATGTGTAATTGACTTACGTCTCCTAAGTTTAATCTCGAAATCTGGGCTTAAACCAATTTCAAATAAAAAAGTGAAATTCTCTAAATCCCAACTCATTGAATCTTGCTCAATTGGCAATGGACTTCCCAATATATCTAGCTTTTCACTCGTTATGTAGTCACCCAAAGATTTTTTTATTAATTTATTAACCTCATCAGCTATTACAGCTTTACCATATTGTTTCTTTACAATGCTAATTGGTACCTGACCCTTTCTAAACCCTGGAATTTTAGCTGATTTTTTGTAGTCATTTAATATTTTATCAACCCTACTGGAATAATCTTCTTTGAGGATATTTATTGTTATTACAGCACTTAAATCATCTCTAGTCTCTATCGATATATTCATTCTATCAAATTAAAATTGGATGGCAAAAGTACAATAATTCTTAAAGTAGTTCAAATGTTTGTATTTGTCCTATAAAGCCAAAAAATTTTTAACTGCTAAAAAAAAATCGCGAGAGTTTTCAACATGAAGCCAATGTCCAGCATTTGAGATGGTTTCGATTGATGAATTAGTAAATTGATTAAAGATTTTTGCTCTGTGATAATCATTTATATAGTCAGAAAGCTCTGCCTTTAAAAATAATGTTGGAGTTTCTATAATATATTGACAAGGTAATTGTTTTCCAATTTCATCAATATTTTCTTTGAGTATTTTCAAATTTGGACGCAACGATAAATTGCCTACAGAATTCCAACATAGATTCTTCAGTAAAAATTGGCGAATGCTTTGATCAAAAATAAGCTCAGAAAGTTTTTTGTCGGCTTCTTTTCTACTCTTTATAGTATTAAAATCTAAGCTTAGTAGGCCATTTAAAATATTTAAGTGATGTACCGGATAAAATCCCGGCGATATGTCAGCGACGATAATTTTTTCTATGATTTCAGGATAATTTGCAGCGGTAAACATGGCGGTTTTACCTCCCATTGAATGACCTAAAATAGTGCATTTTTTTATTTCATAATAATTACAATAATATTTCAAATCTTTTGCCATATCATTATAATTGAAAATATTGCTGTGAAAACTTCTTCCATGATTACGTTGATCAATAAGATGTATTTGTAAACCAATTTTAGAAAATTTTAGCCCTATCGATTTCCAGTTATCACCTGTGCCTAAGAAACCATGTAAGATTAATAATGGATGGCCATCTCCGAAAACTTTTGAATGAAGAAGCATTATTGTAAACGGTAATTATACATATTGATAACATTCTCAATCCCAAAATAAATACTCTCTGTGATCAAGGCGTGTCCAATGGAAACCTCTAAAATTTCTGGAACATTTTGCTTAAAAAACTTAATATTTTCTAAACTTAGATCATGTCCTGCATTAACCCCAAGGCCTATTTTAGAAGCAAATTTAGAACAAGCTGAATAAGGCTCTACTGATTTTAATTTCATTTTACTATAGCCCCTAGCGAAATTTTCTGTATAGAGCTCAATTCTATCGGTTCCAGTTTCTTTCGCAGCACTGACCTGTTCAATTTTAGGATCCACAAAAATAGAGGTTCTAATGCCATTATTTCGTAAATCAGTAATTATTTCTGTTAAAAATGATTTATTGCTCTTGCAATCCCATCCGGCATTACTGGTAATTGCGTCTTCACTATCCGGGACTAAAGTAACCTGTGTTGGTTTAATGTTCATAACAAGTTGCATGAAATTGCTAGTAGGGTTTCCCTCAATGTTATATTCTTTATAAACCACATCTTTTAAGTCATAAGCGTCTTTGTAGCGTATATGGCGTTCGTCTGGCCTTGGATGAATAGTAATACCATGAGCACCAAAATCTTGAATATCTTTTGCTAGTTGAATCAAATTTGGCGAATTTCCTCCACGAGCGTTTCGTAACGTAGCAATTTTATTAATATTTACGCTAAGTTTTGTCACATCTTATAAATTAATGCAAAAATACAAAGTACTTAACTTAATTAGTATTATTTTTGACATTTTATAGAATGTTGGTTAAATATGAAACTAGATCAATTTATCACATGCGATGTAAAACCATTTGAAGTAGACGTAAAGATTGCTAAAATAAGATCGGTATTTAAACTGCTTAGATCTTCCCACATACCTATTCAAAAACACGGAATTTTTCTTGGATGCCTTTCTGAAAAAGATATCTATGCTTTTGATGAAAACGTTCTTGTCAATGATATACTGTATTGTATTGAAACTTTTTTTGTCAAAAAAAATTCAATTTGGTTGAATATTTTGGAGGCATTTGTTAATAATGAAACTAATATTATGCCAGTATTGGATTCTAAAAACGATTACCTGGGATATTATAAGCTTTCAGATCTACTTTTTATTTTTAAAAAAACTCATTTCTTCAGCGAACCTGGGGGCATTATAGTTATTGAAAAAGCTTCAAAGGATTATTCTTTCAGCGAAATATGTCAAATTTTGGAGTCAAATAATGCTAAATTACTAGGCGCTTTTGTTTCCAGAAGAGATGAAAGTAAAACACAATTAACAATTAAAACAGAAAGATCTGGGTTGAGCGCAGTTTTTGAAGCTCTAAGGCGATATGAATATACTATTCTATTAGGAAACGAAAACGACGATTTTTTAGAAATTTTAAAAGACCGCTCAGCATACCTAAATCGTTATTTAAATACTTAGTTTGTAATGAAAATAGCAATATACGGTACGGAACTAAATGAAAAAATTAAAATATCTATTAAAGCACTGATAGGCTTTTTAAGAACTAAACAAGCTCACATATTTATTAATGCTGATTTTTTCAATTCCATAAAAGATATCAATGAACTAAATAAGGAAAATAATGATCTGCATACTTTCGAAGAGCTTGACAAATCCTTCGATTTAGTTATTAGCATTGGTGGTGATGGCACAATTTTAAGAGCAATAACAAAAGTTAAGGACAGTGCTATTCCAGTAATAGGAATCAACACTGGTCGACTTGGATTTCTATCAACCATTAAAAGAGACGAAATCAGTGATGCTTTGAATAAAGTATTTCAAGGTAAATACAGAATTTCAAAGCGTACTGTTTTAAATGTTGAAACGGATACTAACGATAATAATTTTGATTTAAATTTTGCACTAAATGAAATTGCCGTTAGTAGAAAAAATACAACTTCAATGATCACGATTGAAACATGGCTTGATGAGGAATATTTGACCTCATATTGGGCAGACGGACTGATAATTTCAACACCAACAGGGTCTACTGGATATTCATTGAGTTGTGGTGCTCCAGTCATCATGCCCGAATCAAACAGCCTGGTATTAACGCCAATTGCTCCACATAACTTGAACGCTAGGCCTTTAGTAATTCCTGACAAACATCAAATTAAATTGAAAATAAGTGGACGAGAAGACGAATTTTTAATTTCATTGGATTCTAGGATTTTATCATTAAAGAATACTATTACGCTTAACATAGGTAAGGCTAATTATAATATAAATATGGTTGAACTGAACGAAAGATCATTCATCGAAACCTTGCGAAAAAAACTACTTTGGGGTGTTGACCAAAGAAATTAAACAATATTTTGTTGTCTTTAAAGTTTTACTATATGGTATTCTCATTGAATTAGGTAGGAATTCAATTTTAGTATATTTGTAATTTTCCAATCAGCATGACAAAACAGCACTTAATAATTGTTCTTATTATAAGTTCACAGATAGGTTTTTCTCAGATTTATGAAGTAGGGGTCTTTTCTGGAGGCGCTAATTTCATTGGTGACGTAGGTGCAACCACTTTTATAGCCCCTGAAAAGTTTACTTTTGGAGGAATTATCCGCTGGAACAGAAGTCCTAGACATTCCTTCAGGGCTAGTGTAATTTACTCAAGCTTACATGGAGATGATAGATTATCTAATGACCCAAAAAGATTAGATAGAGGTTACTTTTTCGAATCAAATGTGTTTGAAATATCTACTGGCATGGAATTCACTTTTTTTGATTTCGATTTGCATAGAGAAGATTTTAACTTTAGCCCCTACATATACACTGGAATTAGTTTTCTTAATCATCCTAATTTCTATTTTGATTTTAATGGTTTTCAATCTGAGGGTACGAGAAGTAATGCAGTTGGTATTCCAATAGCTTTGGGGTTAAAAGTAACTCTGAGTAGAAATTTGATTCTTGGATCTGAAATCGGTGCTCGATATACTCTGTCAGATGAAATTGATGGAAGTGAATCGGATGCAGAAGAGCTACACACTCATAAATTTGGAAATTTTAATAATAATGATTGGTATGTTTTTAGTGGAATAATACTAACTTACACTTTTGGAAAAGATCCTTGCTTTTGTAGTTATTAAATGAATTTAAAATCAAAAATAAAACTTCACCCATTACCAAAACACATTGCAATAATTATGGATGGAAATGGGCGTTGGGCAAAAAAAAGGGGCAAACTTCGTGTTTTTGGACATGAGAGTGGGACAAAGGCTGTTAGATCTACAGTTGAAAGCTGTGCTGAATTAGGTGTTGACTACCTGACATTATATGCATTTTCTACAGAAAATTGGAATCGCCCCAAGCTGGAAATTCAAACATTAATGAAGCTACTTATTACCTCTCTAAAAAATGAGATTGATAACTTACAAAAGAATAATATATGCCTTAGCGCAGTTGGAAACCTGGCTACAATGCCTAAAAAAGTTTTAAACGAATTAAAGCATGTAGTTTATGCAACAAGATTAAACTCTGGAATGAAGCTAACGTTAGCACTAAACTATGGATCAAGAGATGAACTGGTTAATTGTTTTAAAGAAATAGGGTCTAAAATAAAAAAAAACATAATTTCTTTAGAAAAAATTGATGATGATATAATTAATCAGCATCTTTACACCAGTAATTTACCAGATGTTGATTTGCTAATAAGAACAAGTGGTGAACAAAGAATAAGTAACTTTTTACTATGGCAAATTGCTTACGCTGAATTATATTTTACTGATGTTTTATGGCCTGATTTTACAGAAAATCATCTCTATAAAGCCATTGAAAATTATCAAAAAAGGGAAAGAAGATTTGGAAAAACCAGTGAACAACTCAATTAACTGCAAGCAAAATTTTTTTTTGGTAATTGCGTATTTGATTTTATTTAACTCCTTGCTCTTTGCACAAACAAATAATCTTATTAATCAAAAAAAATATATAATTGCTGATATTACAGTTCAGGGTGAAACTGTATATAGTGCTGAAACTATTATCACATACTCAGGACTAACAAAAGGAGAAGAGGTAACGATTCCGGGTGGAGTAAAAATAAGTAGCGCCATTAAAAAACTATGGGATTCGAACTTATTTGACAACATTGATGTTTTCATTACCAAAGTCGAAAATAATGATATTTATTTGCAGATACGCCTTGATGATTTACCAGAATTAAAAAATGTAAAAGTTTTGGGTGTAAAGAAAAGCAAAGTAAGTGGAATTATTGAAGAAAATAAACTAAATACTGGAGTAAAAGTAACGGAAAATCTAATCACCACAACCAAAAACTACTTGGAAAATAAATACCGAAAAGATGGTTTTTTAAAGGCAAAAACAATAATTACTACAAGTAAAGTTACTGACTCTGTAAAAAAATCGCGTGTAAATATAACAATTAGAATAGATAAGGGTGATAAAGTCAAAATCAATGATATTATTTTCAATGGTAACGACTTAACATCTTTAAGGAGACTAAAAAAGTCTATGAAAAAAACAAAAAAGAAAAACTTCTTGAGAATTTATAAAAGATCCAAATATATTGAGGCAGATTTTGAGGAGGATCTTTCAAGAGTGGTTGATAAACTAAAAGAGAAAGGATACAGAGACGCAAGAATTATTTCAGATTCATTATTTATCGACAATAATGGTGATATTTCTCTCAAAATTGATATTGAAGAGGGGGAAAAATACACTTATGGAAATATTAATTTTTTAGGAAATACTATTTACAGCGATGACCAATTAAACCAAGTTCTAAAAATAAAAAAAGGAGATACTTACAATGGTGTTGAGCTAGAAAAAAGAATAGCTGATAATTCAGATCCTGACGCTTTTGATTTGACAAATTTATATCAAAACAATGGATATTTATTTTCCACTATCACACCTGTGGAGATAAGCGCTGATGGAAATATAATAGATATGGAAATTAGAGTAACAGAAGGTAAACCAGCTTATTTTAAACATGTTTCAGTTAAAGGAAATGACGCAACAAATGACCATGTAATATACAGAGAATTACGTACCAGACCGGGCCAACTTTATAGTAAAAGTAATATTGTTAGAACAATAAGAGAGCTTGGACAAAAAGGATTCTTTGACGCCCAACAAATATCTCCTGATCTTAAAAATGTTAATCCAACAGATGGAACTCTTGATGTAGAATATTCAGTGGTTGAAAAGGGAACAGGTCAATTTCAATTGCAAGGTGGATATGGTGGTGGAGGTTTTATGGGTACTGTAGGTGCTTCATTTAATAACTTCTCAATTAAAAATATATTTAACAAAGACGCTTGGAAACCAGTTCCAAGAGGAGATGGTCAGAACCTATCCTTAAGATTACAAAGTAGTAGATTTTTCTCAACATATAGTTTTTCGTTTTCTGAACCTTGGTTGGGAGGGGAAAAACCAGTCCAATTTTCAACTTCTATTTCTCAAACCAAGCAATATCTATACAACAGAATAACAAGATCTGCAGACAAAAATAGAAGCTTTAATATCACTGGGGTCACACTTGGGATTGCGAAAAAATTAAATGTCCCCGATGACTACTTCGTTCTTTCTCAAAGTTTTCAATATCAGTATTATAACCTAAATAATTATAATACAGGACTTTTTACTTTTGGAAATGGAAGCTCTAATAACCTAGCATATACAATTGGTCTAAGTAGAAATAACACCTTTAATGACCCTATATACCCAATTGGAGGGTCTAATTTTAGTATATCGGGAAAGTTTACTTTCCCATACTCTGCTGTTAACGGGGTGGATTATCAAGCATTAAGGCAAGAACGTCAAGAAAACACAGATTTAATTCAAGAACTCAGCAATAGTACTGATGATAACGATATTATAGCTAGAAACGAAGCAAGCGAAAGAATAACTGAGATTGACCAAGAACGCTATAAATGGCTAGAATTTTACAAGATTAAATTTACTGGAGATTGGTTCACTAAGATCAAGGGGGATTTAGTTCTTAGACCTAGATTCGAATTTGGTTTCCTTGGTGCTTACAATAACTACAGAGGGGTTATACCATTTGAACGTTTTTTTGTTGGAGGTGATGGCATGCAACAATTTGGTAGATTGGATGGTAGAGAAGCTATACCATTACGTGGATACCCAAATCAATCATTATCGGACAATGATGGTTCAACAATCTATAATAAATTTTCATTAGAGCTCAGACACCCAGTTACACTAAAAGGTCAAACAAAAATCTTTGGGATGCTTTTCCTAGAAGGAGGCGGATCGTACAATAATTTTAAAGATTTTAATCCATTCATACTTAAGCGTTCAGCTGGAGTTGGTATTAGACTTTTTATGCCTGCATTCGGGCTAATTGGGATTGACTTTGGCCATGGATTTGATCCAGTACCTGGAAGTACAACAAAAAGCGGTTGGAATACACACTTTATCCTTGGCCAACAGTTTTAATAAAATTTTATATCCTATCTCAATTAACAAAATGTATAATATTTTAAAATATATTTCGTTAATTTGAAAACTATTTTTCAAAATATAAAATTTTAATGTTGAGTTTTGTTATTAAACATCGCCTAGATATTTTCCGCAGAAAGACTTTAAAGGTTTTCATTCTGCTTTTCTTTACCCTTTTCAGCTATTCCCAAAAGGGTGTTCGTATTGCGTACATAGATACAGAATATATTTTACAAAATATTTCTGAATACAAGGCGGCCGAAACTGAGTTAGAAAATAAAGCACAAAAATGGAAGTCCGAAATAGAACAAAGAATAGCTTCGCTAGAAAATGAAAGAACTCAATTTAATAACGAGAGAATTTTGTTGACTGATGCACTTATTGGAGAACGTGAAGAAGAATTGCAAATAATTGAAAATGAGATCCTTAATTACCAACAAAAAAGATTTGGCCCTAGTGGTGACCTTGTTATTCAAAAAAAACAGCTTATTCAACCCATCCAAGACCAAATATTTAACGCTATTCAAGAGATAGCAAACAGTAAAAAATATGATTTCGTTTTTGATAAATCAGCAGATGTGGTTATGCTCTATTCTGATAACAGGTATAACATCAGCGAACAGGTTTTAAGAACAATTAACAGAACTTCTAACCGCAAACAGGTAAAAAATAGTAAGGAGCGCTCCAAAGCGAAAAAAGAGAAGTCAATAGTTGAAATTGATACCGCTAAAGACGATAGACAAAAACAAATAGATGAGCGGAATGCCAAAAGGAAAGAGGAGATTGCTAAAAGAAGAGCTGAAATAGAAGCCAAGCGGACTGCCCGAAAAGCGGAGATTGAAAGAAGGAAAAAAGAGGCCATGGAGGCTAGAAAATCAAAAGACGCAAAAAAAGAATCTGAAGATATAAATTATGACCAAAATTTAGATTCAATTGATCCAAGTTTAAATAATATTGAAGATCCATCCAATATTTCTGAGGATAGTGTAAAAACGAAAACAAAAAATGACTCTACAAAAGAAGTTGATTTAGAAAATATGGACAGAGAATCCAGAAAAAAAGCTTTAGAAGAAAAGAAAAAACGTATTTTAGCCGAGAGAAAAGCAAAGATAGAAGCTATAAAACGTAAACGCGATAGTTTAAGAAATAAAAAAAATAACTTTTAATCACAAAAAAATGAAAAATAAAATAAACTTACTCATAATAACAACCTTACTTGTCTTTGGAGGTTATTCATTAAAAGCACAATCAAAAGTTGCTCATATTAATGTACAAGAATTGGTTGAATCTATGCCAGAGTTTATAAGTTCTAGATCAGAACTGATGGAATTACAAAAAGCATATGAATCTGACTTTCAAGAGATGCAAGTAGAACTTCAAAATAAAGTAAAGCAATATGATTCTGAATCCAAAAATCCACTAAGGTTTGCTGAAGGATGGGATTCAAATGCTGATTTGGTCTCTCAAAATGAAGCTGAAAACGCAAAACGTTTTCAGGAACTACAAGGCATTGAACAAAGTATACAACAGTATTTAGCTCAGGCTCAACAAGACCTTGCAAAGAAAGAAGCAGAACTTACACAGCCCATAATAAAAAAAGCTAATGAAGCTATTTCAAAAGTTGGAAATGCACAAGGTTTTGATTATGTTTTAGATTCCTCTGAAGGACGAGGAGTAGTAAAAATGGCTAATGGTAAAGATCTTTTAGCTGATGTAAAAAAGGAACTTGGTTACTAGATTGATAAAAATATCTTTAAAAAGCTATCTGATCGGGTAGCTTTTTATTTTTGTTATAATATGAGATCAAAACCCATAGGCATTTTTGATTCAGGAGCTGGTGGTCTTTCAATTTGGAAGGAAATCAACAAATTAATGCCGCATGAATCAACAATATATTTTTCTGATTCCAAATATTCACCATACGGTAGAAAAGGACAAGAATATATAATAGAAAGAAGTATAAAAAGTACTGAATTTTTAATTAGCGAGGGCGCTAAAGTTATTATAGTTGCTTGCAATACTGCAACCACAAATGCTATTCAAGTTTTAAGATCTAAATACGATCTTCCGTTTGTTGGTATTGAACCCGCAATTAAACCTGCTGCATTAACCTCAACTACAAACGCTATTGGAATTTTAGCAACAGAAGGAACATTGAGTAGCTCATTATTTCATGAAACAAGTCAACGTTATACTAAAAATAAAATTGTTATCGAACAGCAAGGGGACGGTATTGTTGAACTAATTGAGTCTGGTAAAATTAAATCACAGGAAATGAAAAAACTTCTTAAAATGTATTTGGCTCCGATGATAAAGAACAATATTGATTGTTTAGTGCTGGGCTGTACTCATTACAGTTTCTTAATTCCAATTATAAAAAAATATCTGCCAAAGAGGGTTAAAATCATTGACTCAGGCTACGCTGTCGCAAAACAAACCAAAAAAATTCTCGAAAATCTAAATATAATAAACACTCCTAATGACAGCAGCTCTAAAAAGTTTTACACCAATGGCTCTATTGTTACAATGAGTGATCTAATGGGTTGGAAAGAATCTAAAATAATTAAAATACCTTAGACTAGTTGACGCTTGGGCATTCGCAATCGTACTTTTCTTTTCTGCAACCAAAGTTAAAGCCCAAGGTAAGCTGATGGTAACCACCATTGTCTAAAACAATTGAGTTAGATTGGTATGAGTAAGTGTAAGCGAACATGAGATTATTATATATTACTCCAAGTAAAGGGGTTATATATTGTAGCTTTTGACTACTAACTGAATTGCCGTTTGTAAATTCAGCACCGTCAAAACTTCTTCTGTATGAAATTCCAGCATATATACTCCCAAAATCTAAATCACGATAAGTCTTAAAATTAAAGTCCATAAAAGATTCTTCAGTGGCGCTCTTGTATGAAAATAAAATAGATGGTTCATAACTCCAATCGCTACCATATTTAGAAAAAACATTACCTGCTGAAAGAAGATAGTTGGTTAAATTATCAAAAACTACTCCTTGTTCATTAATATTAACACCTTCATTTGCCAAAAGATTTTTGATAGTAGCATGAGCATAAAAATTTATAAAATGGTATGAGAATCCAAAGTCAACATTGAATTCAGATGCACTTTGTTCTATTCCAGCAATAATTGGATCAAATTCTATAAATGCTGTTTCGTCTAACTTATATTGAATAACCCCCGCACTTAGTCCAAATGATAACATGTTTAAATCAATAGTATTTCTTGAAAACATTAGATGGTGAGCATAAGTCAAATACGCTCCCGTTTGTGAATGATAGCCATTTTGATCATTATAAATGATTGAGCCAATTCCCGATCTGGTATCACCAATCCGACCATTGACACTAAAGGTTTGCAAGCTTGGTGCATTTTCTTGACCAAACCACTGTTGCCTAGCCGTTAAACGAGCTTTGTTGCAATTTGCAACACCAGCCATTGAAGGATGAATCAAATAATAATTATCCGTTAAATAATCCGAATATATTGGGAGTCCCTCTTGTGCTATCGCTAAATGGGTGGATAGATACATAAGAGATACCAGTGTAATTGTTTTGATTAGTCGCATGTCAATTTATCTTTTCAATGAAAAATGAGCTCTTAACTGCCTTGGTTCTCC
>CEVS01071980.1_pt1 | contig 22734 bp, 33 predicted proteins | sample 361571 | NCBI WGS metagenome assembly CEVS01 (sample SAMEA2623850, study PRJEB7988) | marine metagenome | isolation source: saline water (ENVO:00002010), including | reverse complement strand
TACCACAGCCTAGTGTTGATGTAAAGCTTGAAAAAGAAGGAGATATACATAAGAAATCTCTGCAAGAGGGGTTGTCAGATGAAAAGTCAAAGAAAGAAGCTATGAAATCTGGTCAAGATAAAATTGAAGAATTGAGGCCAGATAATCCTAGCAAAGACGCTCCCATAAGTGGGGAGACAGAAGCGGATGAAAAAAATTTACAAGAATACAAAGAAGATTTTTTAGAAATGAATGTAGGTTCTTTAACCTCAATAGTTAGAAACGCTCAAGCCATTTTGGAATCCTTAGAAGAAGAACAAGTAAAAGACAACTTGACAGAAGGTTGGTTACAGGGTAAAATTGCTATTACAGAAGACTACATGACTACAATACATGATTTTGTAAAGTATTCTCCTGATAATGACGATAAAGAAAATATGGCTCCTGCAAGTTTGTGGGAGAACATAAGAAAGAAAAAGCTTCGTGAAGGCAAGAATTATAAACCGGCACAACCGGGAGATAAAGACAGGCCAACACCAGAAGCTTTAAAGAAAGCGCAAAAGAAAAAGTAATATTTGATTTTAGGATTTAAACTTAAGGATTTACAATGGAAAAAGAATTTGACTGTCTGTGTGACTATATATCTTTAGCTAAGAAAACTATTTCTAAGTTTGCACCCAAGTTTTATAAAAATTTGTCAACAGAAATGTTGCAAAGCGAGGATGCGATCTCTGATGTTGCTACTGCAATTATGTATGCTGATTGGAGATATGATGAAACTAGAACGGGCAAAACAGGATTAAAAAAGACTCAATACTCATATAGAAATCAGTGTGCGATTTGGGCTATCAAAACCTACATTACACAAAAGTATAAAACAAAAAGCGTTAAGAAGAATGAGTATAGCTTAGATTATCAAAGTAATGATAAGTCTTTAAATGAGTTTATTCCTGACAGCAAAATAAAAACACCTTTAGAAAACGCTATAGAAAAAGAAGACCTACAATGTCTTTCTACAGACGTCAGGGCTCTTATAGACTCTCCTTATATTACGGAAAAACAAAGAGAGCAAATTATTTTATATTATTTTAAGGACCAAACATTGGCTCAAATAGGTAAAAAGTTTTCTATATCCAGAGAAGCAGTAAGACAAAATATTAAAAGAGCATTTGACTCTATTAGAAAATATGACTACAGTACAACTTAATTTATATATATTTACATATAATATTAATAATAAAGATTTTGATGTAATTTCTTGTAAAGAAGATAGACTAGAAGTTCCACATATCAATTTCGAAAACAATACTTTAACACTAAGGCAACAACTAGACTCTTTGTTTGAAAACATTAGTATAGAGTATAAACCGGTTTATAGACTACTAAATAATATATATATTGATTCGCTTTTCCATTGTGTTTATTTTTGTGTAATTCCAAACTACATTCCAATTAAAGATACAGTTTTTAAGATACCAGTACAAAAATATGGAATTCATTCGCCAAATATACAACAGATTTTGCAAACTATTCGGTAGACGAGCAAAAAATGAGAGTGATGAACCTAATATAATTTTTTCGATCGACATAGACGATGAATATGTTAGACATATTAATGTATACATACCAGAGGATATTGATATAGACAAAATAACAGAATTAGCTAATGCGTATAGCGAAAGTCTTTTGGATATGCGTTCAGGTAAAGTGGTACAACAATTATTGTATGCTTTAGAATCGTCTATCGATAAAACAAATCCCAACGAGGTTTTATTATTCGAAAATATATTATCTTTATTTGTTCAAAGCTCTCAAATCAGATCGGACTCAACAGACCCTATGATAGAACCTTTATCGGTTTTTAAAAAATGAATAAGGATGTTCAAATAGTGTGGGAAAAATGGTACTGTCCTTTTGGTCAAGATGATCCAGAGGCTGAATCTTTGTTGGATAGTGCTGCCTTAAATGAATTATTAGAAGAAATAGATGAAGAGAATAGTGAGGAAGCTGAAACATTATTACCTCCAATCGATCTTGATCAAAAGTTATCCAAACAATTTGGCGGACAAAAATTCATGATCACTCCGATGGGGGTTATGCCAATAACGGATAATACAATTAGTACGAAAATTTTTAATTTTTGGACTGGACATACAAATTTTAATATTTCAACTTCTGTTGCCGATACTATACAAAGGTGCGACGGTGTTGAATCCTTAGATGTTTTTACTAGATATAGATTTAGAATTAGCATAGGCAAAGTGTTTAAAGAATCAGATGTAATGCACACCATAAATCAAAAAGTATACGAGTCATTATGATAAATAGCCAAGGCGACATAATCAACGACCTGCATAATAATTGCATAGATTTTAAATCAAGAGAGATATATCTTCATAATTATTTTGGTTCAGCAGATACGGAGAATCCTGGTGTTGAATATAAAATGTCTAATATTTTCTTAAAAAACTTAAGAGTATTAGAACTAAAAAGTCAAGATCCTATTATTATACATATGAACAGTATTGGCGGAGAATGGACTGATGGTATGGCAATATTTGATGCTATTAGAATGTGTAATTCTTATGTGACTATAATATCTTACGGACAGGTAGAATCCATGAGCAGTATTATATTACAAGCCGCAGACTATAGGCTCATAACTACAAATTCTTATTTTATGTGTCACTACGGCAGTTCTGGTATAATAAGTGATTACTTGAGCGCACAAAATTGGATTCATTATGAAAAATATATATGTGATACTATGTTAGGTATATATTCTAATAAATGTTTTAAAGGACAATTTTTTAAAGAAAAATATGTTAAACCTGATGAAGTAAAAGTAAAAAACTTTTTATCTAAAAAGCTTAAAGATGGTGATTGGTATATGACTGCTGAACAGTGTGTGTATTACGGTTTTGCAGATAAGATAATTAAAGATTGGAAACAATTGACATAGACGCAATATTATTTAGTGTATAGTAATATGAATATTAAATATTATAAACACAGAGTTTGCAGTATGTTAATTGAATTACAAATAGTAGACGAAACACTGTCCAACAAAGATATAAGACCTTTTATAGATCAAATCAATACTAAAAATATTTCTAAAGTATGTGTATTGCCTTGTCATTTACCTGTATTTAAAAAATATCTTAGCGACAAAATAAAATTATCTACAATCATAGATTTTCCATTTGGTATATTGTCTACGGACAGTAGACAGTCTTTGATTAAAAACGCTATTAAAAATGGAGCTAAAAGCATAGAGGTTATATGCCCTTCATATATGATAGTAAATAAATTATATACCCAATTAAAAAATGACATATCAACAATTTATGATATATGCTCTGAAAGCAAAGTAGACATTTCTTATGTGCTAGAGTATAGAACTTACACATACGATTCTCTGTATAAAATATCTAAAATTTTATTAGGTAGCAACATTAATTCTATTTATATTTCTACTGGATACAAATTAGATGATATTTATGACCATTTAATTGCTATGACAATGATCCAAAAAAAGCTGCCAGATATGAATATTGTTGTTAATGGCAATGCTTTTAACAGTAATCACCGAAATGTAATAAAAATGGCTGATTTGCCCATTGTTCGGGTGAATTCCCTTAATGCTGTTAATTTATTCTTAAATTAGCGTATTTTTGGGGTATTATACTACATAACGTTATTGTAAGATGTAAATTTACACACTCCATGGAGAAATCGAATGTCAACACAAACAGCTAAAGGTAGCGGATCTACGGTCAACAATGGTGGCACTGTTGTTGCTGGAGGTACAGCTTCCAAACTAACTAAAGTTATTCACGGACAAGAAGTATTCCGTAGCACAAAACCCCAAGTAGCCTCAGCCGATTTGCAAAAATCAATTAGTGCTGGCACTTTTGCTTTTGACGATGCTGGAACTGGTATTGTTGCTAAAAAAGTTAATACCACTCTTTCTGGTGCTGCTAATACCTTCTTAAGGTCCGGAGCAGCTACAACTGCTGATGGTCCTATTAGAGCTAAGGTTCACAAGATTGAAGGCTTAACAACCAGCAAAATTACTACTTCTCTTAGAAATGGCGAGTATAACCACGTATCTGGAGTTTTTGATGGTGGCAAGCCAGCTTCTTCAGTAGATAGTTTTGGTACAGATGATGCAGTCACTTCAAACGAATTACAGTACATGTACGGTAATCCTGTTCCTGCAAGTGGTGCATACGGTGCTGATAACACCACAAGTCTTGTTTAGTTTTTAATATTTATAAGTTTTATTCGAGTAGGCCAGTAATAGTGTATACATTATTGCTGGCTTATTTTATATCTTGGAGATTATAACCATGGCAGATCCAGATACATTAGGACATTTTTTTGAAAACTTTACAACATCTATACTTAGCATACTTATTGCTCTTGTAGGATTTTGGACAACTTTTATTAAAAACCTAGTAAACAGAAAAGATGTTGAAGAAATGCTTGCTGCTCAATCACAAGCAAGTCAATATGCTAAAGATAGACAGTTCATAATGGAACGATTAAACACACATAAAGAAGATACTAATATTTTATTTAGAGCATTAGAAAAAAACACAGAAGTTATGCAAGAACTTCGTATACAAATGGCCACATTAACTAATACGTTAGAGTCTTTAGAGAAAAGAATAGAGGAATAATATGTCTGACTTTATTAAAAAGGCTAAAGAAGAAAAAGACATTAATAATGGCTCCGCTATTGTAAGTAGCAGAACGGACGGCGCCGCACCAGAACATCATGTTCAAAACTCTCAATTGTCAGAAAAGGCTCAAACAGATAACGAAACAAAATTAGAAAATAAGTTTGGAAATAAATTTAAATATTTTGATAGTGCCGCAGAAATTGAAAAGATGCAGTCTAAGGGTGGCGGCGTTAACAAAACTCTCTCACAGGTACAATCTCGCTTATCTGATGTTAAAGAAAAATCAGAAACCGTTGTAACTAAAGCAGAAGAAAATAAAGATTTTAAAAGCGGCGGTGCTGTGTCTAATGCTGGTGGGGGTAGCAAGTTTAGTGATACATTAGAAACAAATCTTTCACAAAAAGATCAAAGCGATACGGCGACAGTTATAAATGACAAGATAGGCCAATCTGTACAAACAGGTTCAAATAGTGGTTCACAAGATGCAACGGCTATTAGAGAAGAAATAATTAATAATGATCAAGCAATAGCTAATGCAGACGCTAGTACAGATAGTGATGGCTTAACAGTAGGCGGATGTAAAGGAGCTAAAACTAGAGGTCAATCAAGGACTTTGCAAAATGCTATTTCTGTTTCTCTAACTGATGAGAGTGGCAATTTTGGCCCAAGTGCCGCTTTGTACGGAGACATACCTTGTGATTGCTATGTTCCTTTAAACTTGCCTCTACTAGGAGCACTAACTAAATCGGCTAAACTAATAGGTGGCTTTACCAATGTTTTTCAAGGTCTGCTAAAATTTGTAGGTGTTTGGGGTAAATATACTGCCGCAGTGGGTGATGCGGCAAGAAAAGCTAAAGGTTTCCGCTGGCACCAAGGTCTAAAAAAATTCATGCATCCATTAGAAGGAGAATTAAGTGCTCTGAAAAAGGCTATGGACCAATTAAAAATAAACACAATCAACCTAGCGAATCAAGCAGGGGACGCTCTCTACGCTTTGAATCAAGCAAAAAGAAAAAGGGAAATTGCTTTAAATAATCTGAGTGTGACAGAAACAGCGCTGAACGATACTTTGCCTTTTTCTTTAGGTAAGTTAATAAATGCTACTCCCGCCGAACTCCCAGGCTTGCTTAATCAATTGACTAGTGGACAGCAGGCGTTTTGGAACGGCTATAATCAGGCATTAAATTTCTTAAGTGTTTATGATCCTGCTATGATAGCGCAATTACAAAGTAATTATAATAATTTGTCCGTTCTTGCTACCGCAGCAAGAATAGCGGAATTAGAACAGAGAAGCAAAATTGATGGAACTCTCAGAGCAATTGCCAGAGTAAATAAAGAGGTAAATGAACTTATTGCTCAATGCCATAAGAGCGATGCTCTAGGCCTCTTGAGTGGACTAATAGGTATAGGCTTTGATGCACTAGCAGCTCTTGATCCAGTAAGAAAAAAAGAATGTTTAGGCACAGGAACGACAAGGAATGAAAAAACGTGTGCTTGTGACTGCTCACCCGGTTACACAGAAGGTGTCGGAGGAACTGGAGACTCACCCGAATGGAGCCTACTTGACTTCATAGCTCCTGTACAAAGTGATGAACTTAAAAGATGTTATCCTGCATGTCCATGTAATATGGAAAGGGGCCTCGTAGGTCCTAGAGGTAGCGATTTAGAATGTAGTGATTGTAAATCTGGATATACTTGGTATGCTGGCGCTACGTGCGAATGCGAAAGAACTACAGGATACGACCACGGCTTTCTTGGTTTACAGAAACCGGTAAGAAAAACAGAAATAGGAACGTGTGTAAAAAGTGAGCAAGTTACTGCAAATGCAAGTCTAGGTAAAACTTGGGATAGTAAAGCGTGTGGATTTAAGTGCGGACCTGATACGGACGTCGGCAACAAAGACAAACCTTTTGGTACTTATCATAGACTAAACGATAACTACCCAGCTATTGCACCAAGTAAACATCACGCATTATATGCTACAGGATGCACTTATGTTTGTGATGGTAGAGATCGTCCAGAAGGAACTCCTTGGCCTCCGGATTGTGTTGGAGGTTTCTTTAATACTGAAAAGTGCGAATGTGCTCCTACAAACTGCCCTCAGTATATGGGACACAATGCATTAGTTCTGCAAAACGTAAGTTACGGACTAGATCCTGACACTGGAGAACCGCTTGATTACGATAACTTCTGGAGTGTTTACGAGACACGAAGAGGAGGCTCAACATCACTAGGCTTACCAGCAGGCGCAACTGTAACTCCTCCTGGTGGCGGTCAAGATTACGGTTTATATATTGATTCTGCGAGCGCACAGGGATATGAATTTTCAGCAGATCCTCGTAGATATGTAGAGTGGAGCAGTAGTAGAGTTAGATATAAAGCGTTTGAATGTAATGACGACGGTACTTTGGGATCAGACATTACAGGCAGTGTAATTGATATTACTGGAGTTACTGGTGCGCTTGAAAGCTGTTATCAGGAAACATATGGGGAAAACCCCAGAGATCCTCCAACAGAAAGCGAAACAGATACGTGGCTGGGCTGCCTATCATTAAATTATGGAGTAGCTGGCGTTTCTAGTGTCAACCCTGATATTATACCGTAAAAAATAAAAAGTTGATATAACTAGACAGATGTGTATTATATTATAGTGGGTTTTCGTAAATATATAAAATCAAGGTGCTTTTATGGGAAATGTTAATACTAATGACGTTGTAACAAATGCAAAAAACAATAGTACAGATGCCAAACAAGGTTCGGTGGTTACAAAGTCTAAAATAGGACAAACCATAAACTCCGAAGACACGTATGCAAAAACTACATCTTTAACAGACCTTGAGTCTAGACTAGAAAATAAGTTTGATGAAGTAGATTATTATGATATACCAGAAGCACTAAATGGTGGAGGATTTACTCCAACACCTTCTCCTACGCCAACATTAACCCCAACACCTACTCCAACACCAACCCCAGTATCATAAGGAAGCTAAAATGCCCAGAAATACTACTTTGATTATTAGAAATGGCAATAGCGATCCTCTGCATTATAGCGGTGAGGTTTTAGCTAGTGGAGAATTAGCAGCAGCAGTTGATAGTGGTATAGTAAAGGTAGGCAATGGTAACGCTCCTTGGTCAGGACTGCCTTCTATAGGAGTGCCCAGTAATCCAATTTCTATAACTGGAGCTAGCGGGGTGTTAAATATGATCTCAATTGCACAAGCAGATTATGATAATATAGCTAATCCAGATCCTCATACATTATATTTTATAGTATAAATATAGGCTTTAAATAATATGGCAGTAAAAGTAGCCAGTACCACAGTGTCTAAAATATACTTAGGCGGAAACTTAGTATCTAAGATATATTTAGGCGGTACTCAAATATATACAGGTTAAGGTGTATAATATAGTATACAATTAAGAGGTTTACTATGAGAACACCCGGTTATAAAACTAGTGAATTTTGGTTTACGCTGGTTAGCTTTATAGTCAGTGGACTGTTTCTTTTTGGGGTCATAACCGAACCAGATACTAAAGATCAACTGATAGATGTATTTACCCATGCCACTGAAAGTATTTTGCTTTTAGGTGGACAAGGATTTTTATTATATAAATATTTAGGTAAAAGAAGACAAGAAAAAATAGAATACGAAAAAACGAAACAAAAAGAAGCCGATAATAATCGTAAGGAACTAGAAGATTATGTTGGCATAGACAAAACATATAAAGAAATTAATATAAATACAGCAAAGCTTGCGGAATTAATTCAATTACCACATATTGGACCTATATTAGCGCAAAACATTATTGACTATAGGAATAGTGCAGGGAAATTTAAAGACAAGGTAGAAATAATTGCTGTTAAAAATATAACTTATTCAATGTACGAAGATATTAAACCCTATATAATTTTGTGAGGCATAACAATGAGCGACGAAAGCACCAAAGAATTAATTCGCATAGAAGTAGAAAATTTAATTGCTGAAACTAAAAAAGCTGTTTCAGATGTAAAAAGATTTGCCGTCAGTGAAGTGTGGAAGATTCTACAATTATTGACAGCGGTTGTGATACGATTAATTGAAAATTTTGGTAAAGACCTTAGCAGTCCAGAAAAGAAAAAACTAGCATTAGAATTAATTGGCAGTTTTTACGATCAGATATTTATTCGTGTAGATCTGCCTTGGGTTCCATCTGTATTAGAGCCTATTATTCATAGTCATGTTAAAAGCTTTTTAATGATACTGGTAAGCTCAGGTATTGATGCAATGGTTGCCACATTTAGACAAATCGGTGTTTTTCAACCAAAAGAAAAAGAAGTATTAGAAGCTGCTGTGGGTATGGCGGAAAAAAATCCCATAGTTGAGAATTTTTTAAAAGACCTTAAAACCATAGTGAGGAAATAATGAATTTTACAGAAAGTTTTAGCGAATTTAGTAGCAGGGTAGGGCCAACGGACTTGGCTCTGTATGCGGGTGCGGGTATAATTATATGGGTATTATTTAAGGACAAGATGAGCCCTGTACAAGAATTTCTTTCTGATATCATTAAGAAAATTAAAGGTAGTGCTAAAAACAATGAGTTTTCTAAACACGTTAAGAAAATTATTGATAATTCTGACGAAAAGCCAGAAGATGAAAATTTATTTTTTGACCTAGTAGTGTCGTGGAAACAAACAAGAGATTTAGCACAAAAAAGCGGATGCAAAAAGGCCGTAGAAGTTGCAGATCAAATGTTTCCTTATCTTTCTCCAATGGTTTGTGAAGATCTAGGCGCAAAAGTTAAGGAGCCTTCTGATGAAGAATAGTGTCATCTTATTTGCTGGAGTATTATTAGTACTATTTGGTTGCTTTGGAGAACAAATTACTAATAGTGTTTTTAGTCCTAATATTCCTGTAGTAGAGGGATATGTGGTAGATGCGCCAGCCAATAAAGAACTGCTAGATAAAGCCAGAGTTATCATCGACATACTTAATGATTCTAATGATTCTACTACTCGCATGGACTGTTTAAAATTATCGTCATTATATTCAGACCTTGCAACACTTGTTGAATTAGATGCAGATGATCAAGTAGTCAAAGATACAGCTACTATAAAAGAAGCTAATGGCTTATCCGGTAAAATGCTAAGACTAGACATTAAAGACAAATATCCTGGATTAGCAGAAGCTTCTAAGGACTTAGTTGTAACCTCTATCGGAGAGGACGATGTTGCATTAGATAAAGACACTAGATCAAACGCAGTTGACGCATTCAGAGCATTAAGTTGGGCTTTTTACGAAGGTAGCAAATAATGTCTAGAATGACGCCTCAATCTTTGTACGATTCTTACAGGCAGGGTTATAGTGGATGCTTGTGGGAAGAACACATATTTGAAGAATTAATAGAAACCTCCAGATATGCATTCTTTAAAGAAGGAGCAAAAAGAATTAAAGATAGTGGCAAAGGTAAATTATCTACTCCATTTAAATCTGTATTAAAGTTTGATAAACGATCTTTTACAGAAAGACAAACTACAGGAGATTGTGTCTCTCACGCTACTCGTAATGCATGTGATTTAACAAGAGCAATTGAAATAGACATTAAAGGGGATAAAGAAAGCTGGATTGCTAGAGGGGCTACAGAAGCCATATATGGCTGTAGAGGCCATGGCGGTCAAGGTATGAGTTGTAGTCGTGCTGCTACTTTTGTAAGCCAAACCGGTGGAGTATTGGTTCGTAAAAATTATCCTGGCGTTGCAGATTTTAGTAAATACAACAGTAAACTTGGAACCACTTGGGGTTCCAGAGGTTTACCAGATAAAGTAATAGATAAAGCCGATGATCATCAAGTTAAAACCGCATCCTTGATTAAAACTGTAGAAGAAGCTAGAGACGCACTAGCTAATGGATATGGATTAAGTGTATGCTCTGGTTATGGATTTTCTAACAAAAGAAATAAACAAGGATTTGCAAGAAAATCTGGTAGCTGGTCACACGCAATGGCGTGGACGGCTTGTGATGATACAAATGGAGAACCTGCTTTTTTAGTACAAAATAGCTGGGGTAAATGGAATGATGGAGGACACCCAGAATGGGGTCCAATTCCAGATGGTTCTTTTTTAATACATGCAGATGTTGCAGAAGGTATGTTAAGGCAAAACGGAGCTTATGCCTTTAGTGACTTTAACGGATTTCCTCCACAAAAACTCCCGGACTACGGTTTCGTAGATTACTTATGAAATTATTAGATAAAATCGCTTTGAATAGCCTTGTAAAAACAATTACTAATTTTATATTAGCAATTTTAAAAATGTTTAAACCTACTGACATTACAACACCAAAGAATAAAAGACCACTAAAGGATTTATTAGATAGGATATTTAAAAAATGAAAATTTTATTGTCTTGCATTCTAATAGCCTCTGTGTTTTTTGCCGTAAGTACAAATTACAGTACAACCGCTGTTGTTACATTGGTTGGTGGTAAAATTATTGCATCTCAAAAAGACACCCCTATTAAAAAATACAAGCGTAAAGATTGTCCAGTATGTAAAGGTAAAGGATGGTACATTAGCGGAGACGGTATCGCTAAAGTTAGCTGCGGATATTGCGAACCGGAAGATGGTAAAAAATCCATAGACTATTCCAATCCTTCAATAAAAATACGGTAATACAATGAATAAAATATTATTAGAGCAAGTTGCTGAAGATGTCTCTTGCGGAGCTTCTAAAAAATCACAAAATGAAAATTTTGGAAGTATTATTTTAACTATTATGATTGTAGGAATTATAGTTAATTTAATAAGGGTAACACAAGAATGCAATAAAAATAAAGTTAGAGATCTGGAGCAAGAAGCAAAAAATAAATATAATGCTGGACATATTAAAAACTTATGTGCAGATAGAGGATGGTTTACTAAAATGAGAATTAAAAAAGCTATTAGACAACAATTAGGTTCAGAAAAATACAAAGAATATGGCAACGTATTATTAGATTCAATCATGGATACTGGTGAAAATCTCACGGATGATAAACTTATAGAACTTGTGGAGGTTTCAAACAATGTTTAGTATTTTAATATGGTGTGTTTATGGCATATTTGTTGGAGCAATAGCTAAAAGCTTAGTTCCTGGTGAAGAAAATTTTGGTTTTTTTAAAACAGTAGCTCTGGGAGTTGCTGGATCGTACATGGGTGGAGCTATACATTATATGCTAGGCATGCAAAATGAGTTGGCACCATCTGGTATTTTTATGGGTGTTGCTGGTTCCGTTATAAGCCTAATATTATATAATAAGTTAACTAAAAAATGAGTCACATAAATACATTAATTGTTTCACGAACGCATTATGATAACATTATAGATCTGCATACTACTACAGAATATAGTGTTTTAATTAATATAGAATATTTAAAATCTTTTATAGATTCTCTTCCGTCTGGAATGTCTGCTATAGAATTAACTAATAGAATTAGTACATGGTCTAATAAAATATTAAGACTAGACATCAAGGATCTAGATCATAATATAATACTGTCAACCGTACTGGAAGAAGAAGACCATTAAAATTATTTAAAATAATAATACAGAGGAACTATGAAAAGGATACTTATTACAGGAGCCGCTGGCTTCCTGGGATCTCATTTTGTCGAAGAGGTATTATTAAATACTGACTGGGAAATAGTTGCTTTATGTAGGCTTACATATGTTGGAGACATGGAAAGGATTGTACAAAGCTTACACGTTAAAGAGCATGCACATAGAATCAAGATTATATATCATGATTTAAAATTTGAGCTACCTTCTCACACCATTGAGGCCATAGGAGAGGTCGATTATGTAGCCCATATAGCAGCTAATAGCCATGTTAGCAGAAGTATAATACATCCAAAACAATTTGTTGAGGATAATGTTGTAGGCACTGTAAACCTTTTAGAGTGGTACAGAAACAATTGTCCCAGAGCCCTGTTTATTAACTATCTAACAGATGAAGTCTTCGGACCTGCCCCAGAAGGCTATGATTTTAAAGAAGACGATAGATGGCGTCCTAGCAATCCATATAGCGCTAGTAAAGCAGGCCAAGGAGCTTTAGGTATTTCTTATTATAATACATATAAACTTCCTATTATACATACTTATACTATGAATCTTTTTGGAGAAAGGCAGCATAAAGAAAAATTTGTTGCCTTAGCTATCGATCTTATCAATAAAAATCAACCAGTTAAAATTCATGCGAAACTAGACGATCAAGGTAATGTAGAATATGTAGGACAAAGACACTGGCTTCATGCTAGAAATGCAGCTAATGCTACATTATTTTTATTCAAGCATGGACAAGCAGGAGAACACTATAATGTGGTTGGAGATGTTGAGTTATATAACGACGATATGGTGCAAAGATTAGGCCAATTAATGAATAAAAAACCCAGATTACAATACGTAGATTTAGAAAAAAGTAGACCGGGACACGATAGAAGATACAGTCTTGATGGTAGCAAACTACGTAATATGGGATGGCAGCAACCAATTTCTTTTGACGATTCTTTAACCAAAACAATAGATTGGATATTAAGCGGTGAATAAGTATTCAACAGTTGTAGAGGATTGTTTTTGGATTCAGCCAACAATATTCCAAGACCATAGAGGTACATTTTCTGAAATATATAAAAGTTCTAAATTAGATAATTTATTTAAACCAGTACAAACAAACTATAGTTCTTCTAAAAAGGGTACAATAAGAGGTATACACAGAACACCTTATGCAAAATATGTTACATGTATTAAAGGTTCTGTGTATGATGTATGCGTAGATTTAAGACCCTCAAGCAAAACTCATTTAGAACATTTTGGTATAGAATTAAAAGCTGATCAATTAAACAGTTTATATATACCTGCTTTTTGTGGACACGCATTTTTAGCACTTGAAGACTGCACACTAATCTATCAACAGGATCATGAATATAATGCTAAGTTAGATCAAACTTATTGTTATAAAAATTTTGATATAGAGTGGCCTATGAAACCAACAATTATTTCAGATAAAGACACAGACATATGTCAATGACAATAAAAAGATCTGACTTACCAAAAGACTTTGATTGGAAGTTTTATTTAGATAACCATAAAGACTTAACTATAGCGGGATTATCTACAGAAAAAGATGCTATAGCCCATTACTTTATGTTTGGTAAAAAAGAGGGTAGGATATATAAACCTGTTTGTGATAGCATTATAGACATTCATAGTCATAACCTTGTTCAACAGCCTACCACTTCTGATATAACACTATTTGTACAATGGTACGAAGATAAAGACACACAAGAAAATAGAATTAAATGTTTAAAGAAAAATCTTAAAAATAATAAAATTAATCATGTTCATATTTTCTATGAAAAAAATTCTGTGGAATCATTGTCTAAAATAATTAAAAAACACAAGCATGTATCAAAATCTTTGATTAAAAAAAGACTATCTTATTCAAATTGGATGTTATATGCAAATAAGAACTTCCCAGACGATATCAAGCTCTTAGCTAATTCTGACATTTATTTTGATAAAACAATTGATTTAATCAGAAAACAAAATTTTTCTAGTAATATATTTTATGGTATCACCAGAAAAGACCTGAATGAAGAAGGAGAAATTGTAGAAAGTAGCGATTACTTTCAAGACGATTCTTGTCCTACTAATCCAATGTATTCTCATGATGCTTGGGTGTATTTTAATTCGCCCCACCTACCACCAGAGACTATCAAAGAAGTCTTTAATTTAGACCTAGGTAAAGGCAATTGTGACAGACTATTTAAAAGGTTTTTAGCTGAACAAAAAATATCTTTTAAAAATCTATACCCTAAAGTTAATGCAATACATATAGATCACAGAAAAGAAAAAACCAGAGAAAGTTATAATTTAGATTATCACCCTCGTCAAAAAGTTTTGGTTAATATTAATCAATATATATCACGAGAAGACAGATTAGATTATCATGACAATAAATTAGAGTGTCTCTGCTTGTTGATAACAGCAAAAGAACTTGAAGACGGTCAGTATAAAACATTTATCGACAATCTTAAAGACTCAATGAGGTTTTATAAAAATAGATTAGCTGCTAGAAAAATACATTTTCGTATAATTAGAAATAAAATAAAAAAAGAAGCTATAGATATTAGCTATCTAAAAAGAATATTTAAAACAGTAGATATTATATATCTAGATATACCAGAAAAATATAATCACTATAATTCCAATAACGATTTGAAAGATCAAACATATGGCAATCAGTCTGGTCCTTCGTATTCTTTCTTTAGTATTTTTGCAAACAGGTATTTAGAACGATTTAATACCACATTGTTTTTAGAGTGTGACTGTGTTTTGTTACCTAACTGGTTGTATAGAATTAATAATTATTGCAAACATGCTGGTTCTTTTCTAATTTCTGGCTCTCAATATGATGGTCATAATTTTATGAAATACTATAATATCAATAGTCAGCACATGAATGGAGGAATATGCTTATATGCCACCAGTAGTAACATTCTAAATAAATATATGGATTTTTGTTTTGATTCTATGCCTCTTTATATAAAATATATTTCTAAGGACATACCATATGATTATATTATGTATTACGTATTAGAAAATAATTACGACTACGATTTAAATAACAGAGAAATTTTTAAGTTTCTTAAAAAGAATATTATTTCAAATACTATTATATGCAATTATTCAAACAATATACCTGAGGATATAAATTTTTCTATAGAGAAGATAATAAGTAGATACAATCCTTGCATTATACACAAAAAGCTGAAATGAAATTATGAAGATATACACTTATCATGAAGATGTAGAATTTAAAAAACAATTAGAGCTTATAAAACTTTGGAAAGAAAGCTGGTCAAGACAAGGATTTGACCCAATTGTTCTAGATAGAAACGACGCTAAACAATCACCTTTGTATCAACAATATTACGACTTTGTGCAAAATGTTCACAAAAAAAGTGTGGGTATTGAATTAAAAGATAATTCTTATTGGATGGCTGCTCAATTAGAAATTGTAGCCTGGCACACAATAAAAGAACCCTCTTTTATATCTGACTATGATGTTATAAATAAAAACTGGCAATGTAGATGGCAGGATAAACATGAATTAAAAGGCAAAGTTCACTGGAGAGATGATTGTTGTTCTTGTTTTGCTTCGGGTAATAGCTGGGGTTGGAAGAAGTACATACAGTTTCTCTTAAATAGTGAAGCCTGTATAATAGAATGGTGTAAAGACTGCAACAGAAAACGTCAAAGAACACATTTTGGTGATCAAGATTTTTTAATAGCTGTCAGCAATTTAGAAGATTTTATGCATAAAACAGTAACTATGACAAGATCGCACTTTAAGCTTTGTGTCGGGATAGATAATGTATATGGAGTAAATAAAGACAAGAGATTTGACAATGCGCAAACATATCATTTAGGACATTCATCTCTTTACAAGATAATTAATGACAATCCAAAATATAAGGACTATGATGTTGATAGTTTAAGAATAAAGATAGCTAAAGAAATTATGGAACTTTGATATATGTACAATGAAAACCTTTTTGTAAACAATAAAATAATTACACAATTAAACAAAATAGTTGAACCTTATGCTCCTGAAGGGTTTGAGGGCAACTGCTTGTATCAACACGCCAGTAATTTTGTAATAGATAAAACTAAAAATATATTAAGACAAAATTTATATAATATATCCAAAAATGCAGAATCTATTATTGAGATAGGCATCAACGGAGGGCATTCTATTGCATTATTTTTATATTCAAATCCTAATTTAAAAATACTTGGTTTTGATATATGTCAACACCCGTACACACGACCTTGCTGCAATTTTCTTTCTAGTGAATATAATTTTACTCTCATAGAGGGAGACACAAAACAGACACTAGCAGACCATACCACAAATATAAAATATGATATTATTCATATAGATGGTGGACATACCACAAACGATCTAATGCAGGATGTGTACGACTGCAAAAGCTTTGCTCATGCTGATACAATAATAATTATTGATGATATCCCTAACCAAGAGGTATATCAAGGAGTAATTAATATGTGCAACAATAATACTATAGCAGATATTACAGAACATTTGCTGATGGATCGTAATGCGGGGATAATAGACTGTTCTTTTCATAGGTTTTTTGCTTACAAAAATTAAATTATGAATGATATATCTATAGAAGATTTTTACAAAAATAATATTTGTAATAAATTCTTTGATGAAATAAACTACATTAAAAAGAATCCGTCTATTGGTGATTTTTATCAACCGCATTCTAAAGATAATGGTTTTTCTGAAAAAGAAAGATTATATTTTCATTGGTCCTTATATGGACTAGACATGGGACATGAGCCTTGTAAAGACAACAAGTATCATATTCATGCTTTTATGATGGAGGAAATAAATAAATCAGAAAGTTTAACAAATGAAGATGAAAAAACTAAACTGCTAAAAGTTTTCTTTAATCTAACAAGAAACAATCTTTATGATCCTTATATCTGCGAAGACGAACAAGATAAAAAAATTAATATTAATATCATAAGATATATGATTAAATCCATAGATTTAGATGTTCACGCAAAGGCTTTATATTATTATGATTAAGTGTATATGTTCTTATTTTAATTATTACGAAGATGAATTAAGAAAGCAAAACTATATCAAATTTAGGAAAAATTTTGCACACGATCTATTGACGGTAGAAGTGGCAAAAGATGAATCTGAATTTTTTATAGACGACGCAATACAAATCATTGCTAAACCAGAAAATTTATTGTGGCAAAAAGAAAGATGTTTTAATATAGCTTTAGAGTCGCTACCGCCTTCTGTTGATAAAATTGTGTGGGTAGATACGGATATTATTTTTCATAATAAAAACTGGTTAGACGATTTAGAAACGCAATTAGATAATTATGCTTTTGTACAACCTTTTGAAAGAGTTGTTGAAATAAATAATCATTACAATCATAATTTAAATTGTTTTGGGTATGGCAAACTTGTGTATGACAAAATACAAGATGGATCAACATTACCCGCAAGTATTGCTCAAGGCTTGTCTTGGGGTGTTAATAGAAGCATATTAAAAAATGGATTTTATGATAAACACATATTAGGCAGCAATGATGCTTTGCAATTAATTTCTTGGCTTGGTGATGTTTTTAACATAATATTGCTGCAATTACCACATTCCCTAATTATGGATTTCTTGGACTATTATAATGACATGGATCATTTCCTTGGTTCAAATATGAATTATTGCAAAGGTGTTGTTGAGCATATGTATCATGGAGACACATTCAAGAGAGGATATAACGCTAGGGAAAAACTATTCAGAGAAAATTTTGAGATTGATGATCTTGAAATTGACAACAATGGATTATATAAATTAAACAATAATAAAAAACTGCTTGAAATAACCAATCATTTTTCTAACCTACCCACACACACATGAATAAAAACAATCTTGTAGTTTTAGCTGCTGCTGGTAGAACTGGCACAAATTATGTTATGAATACTATAACTTCTGACAAGACTTATTATATGTTAGGTGAATTTTTTAATCATATCCCTTGGAATATCGTTTGGCACACAGATTTACTTGCTAAAATGTTAGAAAAAAATAGTCCATATGTCTTTGAGTATAAAGATTGGTTTAAAGAATTATCATTATGCTACAAAAGAAATGGTAGGACAGTATTTAGTGAGAACGGTAATTTACTACAAAAAGATATGAGACGTTTTATAAAAATATCTAATTTACCATTGTTTGAAAACTGTATAAATTTTATTAATTATGAATTAAATCTAAACAGTGTACATAAAACATTTCTATTCCATACCTCTCTAATAGACACACCTGAAAATGATATAGACTTAGAAACACTATTAAAGCATTGCAATAATTTAGTAGTTGTATATAGAAATAATATTTTAGAGCAATACATAAGCGAACAAAAAGCTAATATAACTAACTTGTGGTATATAGGTGGTAACATAGTAAATACTGAAACTTATAAAATACGAATTAAAAAATCTCAAGAACTTAAATTACAATGGGATAAATCAAACTATGTGGAAAGACACAAGCAAATAGAAGGATATTACAAAATACTATTGGAAATTTATAAAAATTATAATGGCAACAAATGTCAAATTGAATACGATGAACTTCATAGTCAAAAAAACAAATTAGAGTATTTACAAGAAATATATAACAAGAATAATATTGATGTTACTATCAATACTGACAATTATAAACCTGCAATTAAATTAGCTAAAGACCAACCTTTAGAAGATAATTTCAGTAATTCTGAAGAATTTTTAAAAGACCTTCCCAGCATACCAATATTTTTTAAATCATGAATAACGGAATTGTGGAAGCGTGTAATATATACGGAAGATATGCTATACCTAAAAATTCTTTATGGAGAATTGCAGCGCAAACTGTTCTTGAGGGAGAAGTATGGGAACCTGATACTATTAAATACATAATTAATAATTGCGGGAATAGTAGTATTATCCATGCGGGTACTTACTTTGGGGATTTTTTACCAGCATTATCTAAACATTGTAAAAACACAGTGTTCGCTTTTGAGCCCAATACAGAGAGTTATGGTTGTGCAAGAAAAACTTGTTTGTTTAATAATTGTAAAAATGTTATCTTAAAAAACAACGCATTGGGTAGTTGCACTAAAATGGTAAATCTAAAAATTAAAGACAAAGACAAATACATTGGTGGACTTAGTAGCGTGGTTGATGATGAAAGTCCAGATACAGAAAAAGTTTGTCAGGTAAAAATAGATGATGTAATATGTGATACTACGCCTATATCGATTTTACATTTAGATTTAGAAGGATATGAATTAAATGCAATTAATGGGGCAATCAACATAGTCAAGAACTGGAAACCAATTATTATAATTGAAGACAACGGCAATAATTATATAGATCTAGAAAATTTAGGCTATAGGTATACAAAAAGAATAGATAACAATTTAGTATGGAGATAAAATGAGACCGGATTGGACAGATTATTTTTTGGGATTAGCAAAAGTTATTTCACAAAGAAGTCACGATATTCATACGCAACACGGCTGTATCATTACAGATCAAGATAATTTAATTTTGGGAACAGGATATAATGGATTCCCAAGAGGTATGGACGAAAAACTATTACCTACTTCTCGCCCAGAAAAATATCACTGGATGATTCATGCTGAAAGAAATGCACTATCTAATTGTACACACAAACCTACAGATGGAATAGCCTATGTAACAGGACAGTGCTGTAATGATTGCGTAATGGCCCTGTGGCAAGCTGGCGTGACTAAAGTAATTATGTCTGACAGTCATGGTACTAAATTATTCGATAATGATGCGCAAAAACGTTTTGATTTATTTGTGGAATTGACCGGTATAGAAATTGTAAAACATACACCAAATTTTAATTGGATTCAAGAAATAGATTTTAAAAAGCTTCACATTAGATAAACTGTAGTGGTGTATCTATTAACATCAACAAAGTTTCAATATGGCCCTTGCTTCCTCTAACCAATGATTTATCATAACTTATGACCAAATCAATCTTTCTTTCGGGCCAGTTCTTCAATAAAGTTTTAAGGAGTTAGTATGTCGGCGTTAAATGAATTACAGAACTATACTTTTGTTAGTAAGTATGCCCGTTGGATAGAAAGTGAAAATAGAAGAGAAACTTGGAAAGAAGCGGTTGATAGAGTCAAAAATATGATGCATACTCAATACGAGGACAAAAATATTACTGAAGAAATAGATTGGGCTTATGATCTAATGTTTAAAAAGCGTGTATTAGGCAGCCAAAGAGCTTTACAGTTTGGCGGAGAGCCTATCTTGAAGAGACACGCTAAAATTTATAACTGCACAAGCTCTTACTGTGATCGTTTAAGATTTTTTCAAGAATGTTTTTGGTTATTATTGTGCGGAAGTGGTACCGGCTTTAGTGTACAAAAACATCATGTAAGTAAACTGCCAACATTATCTCATAATAAAAAAGATAAAAGAAAAGGTGTAAAATATAAGATAGAAGACAGTATAGAAGGCTGGGCTGATTCTTTGGGTGTTTTATTAAGTTCTTACTTTAATAAACCTAGTGAGTCTCGTTTTGCGGAATATAAAGATCAATATATAGTTTTTGACTATAGTAATATCCGCAAAAAGGGCGCAACTTTATCTTCTGGAGTAGGTAAGGCTCCTGGTTTTGAGCCCTTACAAAATGGTTTAGAAAAAATTAGAGAATTATTGGAGGCGTGTGTTGAGAGTAAGCAAAAAAAATTACGACCGATCGATGCTTATGATATTATTATGCACAGCAGCGATGCTGTATTATCTGGTGGTGTTCGTAGAAGTGCGTCGTTAGCATTATTTAGTGCAAATGATGAAGAGATGGCTAAGGCTAAGACAGGTAACTGGTATGTAGACAATCCACAAAGAGCTAGAAGCAATAATTCTGCGCTGCTGTTAAAAGACGATACCTCTTATGAACAGTTTTCTGAATTAATGGAATCAGTTAAAGAGTTCGGAGAGCCTGGATTTATTTGGAGCGATTCTACAGAAATGACTTTTAATCCATGCGTAGAAGTAGGCATGTGGCCCGTAGATGAAAAAACAGGCAAATCTGGCTGGCAAGGATGTAACTTATCTACTATCAACTGTTCATCCGTAATTGATGAAGAAGATTTTTACGAAAGATGTAAAGCCGCTGCAATTATTGGTACTTTGCAAGCTGGTTTTACAGACCTAGAATACTTAGGTAAAACCACTAACTCTATTTTTGAACGAGAGGCTTTACTTGGTGTTTCATTAACAGGAATCATGGAAAAGCACGAACTAGTATTAACAGAAAAAGTATTGAAAAAGGGCGCTAAGATTGCTGTAGATACCAATAAAGAGATGGCTAAAAAAATAGCTATTAATCAAGCAGCAAGAGTTACCTGCCTAAAACCTGAAGGTACTAGTAGTAGCATGCTGGGTACAAGTTCCGGTATTCATCCTCACCACGCTAAAAGGTACATTAGGCATGTACAGGCCAATATTCTTGAACCACCATATCAGTATTTTAAAAGTTATAATCCCCAAGCTTGTGAAAAATCATCTTGGTCTGCTAATGATACTGATGAGGTGGTTAAATTCCCTATAGAAGTGCCAGATGGTTCAAAATTAAAAAATCAATTACCAGCAGTAAAAATGTTAGGAGTTGTTAAAGACGCACAAACTAATTGGGTGCATTCTGGTAAAAATAGATCTTTATGTACTCAAGACTTTTTAAGTCACAATGTAAGCAATACAGTAACTGTACAACCAGACGAATGGCAGGCCGTAACTAAATTTATTTATAATAACAGAAAATTCTTTGCTGGTATTAGTCTTATTCCACAAAGCGGAGATAAAGATTATCCACAAGCCCCCTTTACTACAGTCTATACAAGTAGAGAGATTGTTAAAGAATATGGAGATGCAGCACTATGGTGTTCTGGATTAATTGAATTGGGATTAAATGCATTTGAAAATAATTTATGGTCAGCATGTGATTATATTACCCTTAAACAGCAAGGGCAAAAAGACTCAGAAGATAAACAGTTATTTGCTATCAAAATGCATAGGTTTGCTAAAAGATATTTTGAAGAAGATCTTAGAAGACTAACTTATTGCATGAAAGATGTTTATAATTGGAAAATATATAAAGATTTATATGATAGCTTTAGTAAAGTTGATTATACACAACTACTAGAAACAGAGGATAATACTACAGGAATAGAGGAAATTAGTTGTGCCGGTGGTGCCTGTCTAATTTAGTCTCTTTCTTGAAAGGTTATATCGTTGAGAAAAAAAAAGAAAGTTGTAGATACAACAAAAAAAATTGCTGCTGAAAATAATATTATTGGTTTTAAAAATAGGTTAAAGCCTAGAAGCATAAATCAAAAAGAGTATATTAGATCAGTAGCAGAGAATACTATTACCTTTTGTCAAGGAGTCCCCGGTAGTGGTAAAACACATATAGCC
>CEVS01198304.1_pt1 | contig 22948 bp, 18 predicted proteins | sample 361571 | NCBI WGS metagenome assembly CEVS01 (sample SAMEA2623850, study PRJEB7988) | marine metagenome | isolation source: saline water (ENVO:00002010), including | reverse complement strand
AGATCCCCAATTCAAATGAGAAGATATAGTTGACATAAATGCAGCTACAAGCGATGCGACCATCAAACCAATAACTCCCTTTGGCAACAAAGTCATCATTGCTGGGTAAGCTAAATCGTTCTTTAAAAATTTTTGGTTTATTTCAGGGAATGCTTCATTTATTGAGGTTAAATCAGGATAAATAATCAGTGAAGCAAGAGCAATTATAATCCAAGGCCAAGGTCTAATTGCATAATGAGCAAAATTAAATAATAATGTGGCCCATATAGCATTATTTTCATCTTTAGCAGAGAGCATTCTTTGAGCTATGTATCCTCCACCACCAGGTTCGGCCCCGGGATACCATACACTCCACCACTGTACAGCAAGTGGTAGAACAAAAATTGTAATAAAAACTTCTCTATCATTTATATCTGGTATTAAATCCAATTTATTAATCACATTCGGATGCGAAAATAAATTACTTAAACTTTGAATTTCAGGGAGTCCAATAAAATAGAATGCAGACCAAATCGTAACTGACATTGCTAAGATAAATTGGAAAAAATCTGTATATACAACCCCTTTAAAGCCACCAAGCATACTATATATTACAGTAATTGTTGATGAAATCAATAATGTATTTAATGGTGAAAGTCCCAAAATTATTCCTCCTATTTTAATGGCTGCAAGGCATACAGTAGCCATAATCATTATATTAAAAAAAACCCCTAAATAAATAGCTCTAAATCCTCTAAGAAAAGCTGCCTCTTTTCCGCTATATCTGATTTCATAGAATTCTAAATCTGTTAGTACACCTGATTTTCTCCATAGCCTAGCATAAACAAATACAGTTAGCATTCCAGTCAACAAAAAAGCCCACCAAACCCAATTACCAGCTACCCCATTTGTTCTTACAATATCTGTAACAAGATTAGGGGTATCAGCTGAAAAAGTTGTAGCAACCATTGAAATACCCAAGAGCCACCATGGCATATTTCTCCCAGATAGGAAAAATTCATCTGGGTTTTTGCCTGCAGTTTTGGATGACCATAATCCAATTAAGAGTGTAATTACAAAAAAGCCAAATATTATAGACCAGTCTACTAATTCAAGTTTCATTTTTGGTTTGTTTTTTAATTTTTTGAATATAGTTTAAATTGATAAAAAAAGTAATTATTTCTGCTTTAAAATAATTAGGTTTGATAAATGAAATTTGTTTTGTCTCTTATTGCTTCTTTTTTATTTCTAAGCAATTATTGCTTTTCTCAAATTGAAACAAAACCTCTAGAAAAAAAAATTGAAATAGATAAAAAATCTAACTCAATTCTCAAATTACCTGAAAACAATCTCCCCGACTATCTTAAAAAAGATTTCTTGTCTAAAAATCCAGCTTCTACTGATCTCAAAGGATTTGAAAATAATATTCAAATGGAAAATAAAGAAACATTCATTAACCCAGGCGATGCATATTTAAAAAGGTTAAATTCAAATAAAAGTGAAGGCGTTGCTCCAAAATTTAAGGCTGATCAATATCTTGGAGACTTCATTAGTTCAACCGAAAATGTTAGGATAGTTTTTAGAGACCATCAAGAACCAGATGGAGACAGAGTTCAAATAAGATTTAATGATGATATAATTTATCCTAATATACTTTTAACTCAAAGATATAAGAAGATGGATGTTAAGCTTCTAGAAGGTTTTAACAAAATTGATTTTGTTGCATTAAATCAAGGTGAATCAGGCCCCAATACTGCAGAGGTAAGAGTTTACGATGATGACGGTAATGTGATGATGTCAAATCTTTGGAACCTTGCAACGGGTTCAAAAGCTACCTTTATTGTTGTAAAACAAGATAATTAAACTTGTTATTTCATAAATAAATTTTAAATTATCTGAAAACCTGAAATTGGATAAACTTACTTTTATTATTAATCAATTGATCGCTCCCTTGGAATGGGTTATGCTTGTTTTGATTATTGGAGGAGGCTTATTTCTTCTTTTTGATTCGAATGGGTTTTCATTAAAAAGAATATCAAAGGGATTTTCTCTTTTATTAAGAAAAAATTCAGAAAAAGGGATATCTCGTTTTGAAGCATTATCTGCTGTTTTAGCTTCAACTGTAGGATTGGGTAATATCTCTGGTGTAGCAATTGCAATCCATATGGGAGGTCCAGGCGTTCTAGTTTGGATGTGGATAACAGCTCTACTTGGATCTGTAATAAAATTTTATAGTTGTACCCTATCAGTAAAATTAAGAGAAAAGGATTTAAGTGGCGAGCCGTTAGGAGGTCCTATGTATTACATGACAATTGCAATTCCTAAGTTTGGAAAATTTCTGGCTAATTGGTTTTGTGTTGCTGCATTATTTGGTGTTTTACCTGCTTTTACCGCAAATCAATTGACTCAAACGGTAGTTCAAGTCATTTATCCACAGGGAGATAGTGCTATGAATAGTCTCATTTATGAGGGTTCATTTGGGTTATTATTAATTTTAGTTTCTGGGTCAGTTATTTTAGGAGGTTTAAAAAAAATTGTTAGAACGACATCCAAAATCGTCCCCTTGATGGTTATACTTTACCTCTTGATGGGTGGATGGGTCGTCGTAGATAATGTTTCGCAAATTCCCGATGTTTTGAAAACAATAATACTTTCTGCATTTGATTTTAAAACTATGTATGTTGGTGGCTTTTGGGGTCTTGTACTACTTGGAATAAGAAGAGCTGTTTTCTCTAATGAAAGCGGCGTCGGTAATGCACCCATGTACCATGGTCAATCTCAGACAAAAAAACCAATAAACGAAGGCTTGGTTGCAAGTTTGGGCCCGCTGTTGGATACGATTTTGGTGTGCTCAATTACAGGAATTGTAATTATAATTAGTGGGTCATATCTAGACACAGATTTAAATGGAATTCTTCTTACACTAGAATCATTCAATCGTCTTTTTTATGGACTTGGTGACATATTCTTGGTCTTTATGGTAATTGTGTTTGGAATAACTACTCTTTTTACCTACTCATATTATGGTGTAAAATGTTTAGACTTTTTGACAAAAAAAAAATATGGGTTCGTATACAATTATGTCTATTTAATTAGCATTTTTTTTTCTGCTATTTCGTCGGTTGATTTTGTAATAAGCCTTATTGATTTATCATTTGCCTTAATGGCAATTCCAAATATGATTTCAGTGATTTACTTGTCAAAACTTGTTAAGGAAGAAATAATTAAAACTAATTCTGTATAAGAGGTTAATAAATACTTTCTGTTTTTTTAAGTTAAATTCAACTTTTTAAAGGAAATTGTCAATCTTAATCTATAAAAATTTTATTTTAGTCTTATGGAAGGTAGTGTTGCATTTAAAGACATCAATGGAAATTTAATTGACCCTATTGATCATACCAGAGAAATACTTAAAAAGAATCCTTTCGTTGAAGTTCATGTAGGAACTGACTCTCAAAGTTTAGCTAAAAAAACTCAATATATAACCGTTATTGCCTATAGGTACGGTAACAGAGGTGTTCATTATATTTTGAAAAAAAGCGGGGTTCCTCAAATTAAAGATCTTTGGACTAGACTTTGGAAGGAAACCGAATTAAGTATTGACATCGCTGAGACTATAAAAAAATCCTTAAATATAACTCCAGAGATTGATTTGGATTACAACGAAAATGAAAATTTTAAATCAAATAAATTGGTAAATGCATCTAAAGGATTAGCTAATTCTCTTGGTTATAAAGTTAATATTAAACCGCATATCCAAATTGCCACTAGAGCAGCAGATTATCATTGCAAATAAATTTTTGATTTGAAAGCATTTATTTTTGATCTTGACGGAGTTATCGTTGACACGGCCAAATACCATTTTAAATCCTGGAAAATAATTGCTAAAAAAATTGGTTTTAAATTATCTAAAACTCAAAATGAACTTTTGAAAGGTGTAAGTAGAGAAGAATCTTTAAATAAGGTATTAAATTGGGGGGGGATTTCAATTGACAGATTGGAAAAGAATAAATATTTGGAAGAAAAAAATCAACTATATAAGGGGTTTATTAACAATCTCAATCACATGGATATTCTACCTGGAGTTAATAAATTAATTAATTTTGCTAGGAACAATAATATTCCAATCGCATTGGGCTCGGCAAGTAAAAACGCCCATCGAATTTTAGAAAAACTCGGAATAAAAAACAAGTTTAAAGTAATAATAGATGGAAATTTAACTTCAAAATCAAAACCTCATCCTGAGGTTTTTCTTAGAGGAGCAGAAATACTTGGAATAAATCCAAAAAATATAATTGTGTTTGAAGATTCAATCGCAGGTATAGAGGCTGCTAACAAAGCAAAAATGATTTCAATTGCTGTATGTGCAAAAAGGAAAATTAAAAATGCTACATTCAATTTTAATTCCTTGGATGATATATCGTTAGAATTTTTTGAAAAACTTGAATTTAAATAAGAGTGCATAATTATAAAATTCATCCTTGGAAAATAATTCAAAATGGCTGGGATCCGGATAAAGTTATGGAATCTGAAAGTATCTTTAGTATTGGTAATGGTTCTATGGGTCAAAGAGCTAATTTCGAAGAGGATTTTAGTGGTAAAACACATCAAGGGAGCTATGTGGCTGGTGTTTATTATCCTGATAAAACAAAAGTTGGTTGGTGGAAAAACGGTTACCCTAAATACTTTGCAAAAGTTATTAATGCCCCAAGTTGGATTGGCATTTCAGTCCTAATCGATGAGATTCCTATCGATTTAAATAAGGTTTACAAAGTCGAAATGCTAGAAAGAATATTAGACATGAAAAATGGTTTATATGAACGCTCAATTTCTTTTAAAACTAAAGATAATTTGAAAGTGGAAATAAACTCAAAAAGGTTTATATCCTTGAAAAGAAAGTCTATAGGCGCAATTTCATATAATATTAAATGTAACCGAGATGTAAATATAACTGCGTCTCCATATATTGATTATGACATATCAAATGAAGATAGTAATTGGGATGAAAAGTTTTGGGAAACAAAAGAAAAAATAAATACCCAAAATAGATCACTAGTGAAAAGTAGTGTTAAAAAAACTGATTTTAATGTAATCACCTTCATGAAAGCTGATTTATATGACAATAATGTAAAACTTGAAAACCCTTTTATAGCAAAATCTAATTCAAAAAAAATACTGCTCGAATCTAAATACTCATTGAAAAAAGGTCACACTTTAAAAGTTGTGAAATTTGGAGGATATGTTAATTCTATATGTAATGATTGGAATAAAATTGAAAATAAGACAAATGGGGTTTTAAAACTCCTAGAAAACATGTCGTTTGAAAGTCTTTATTTAGAACATAAACATGAGTGGTCTAAAATATGGGGAAAATCCGATGTTAAAATTAAGGGAGACATTAAATCTCAACAAGCAATTAGATTTAATATTTTTCAGTTAAATCAAACATATAGAGGTGATAACCCAAATCTTAATTTTGGCCCGAAAGGTTTTACTGGAGAGAAATATGGGGGAAGTACTTATTGGGATACTGAGGCATATTGTGTCCCATTCTGTTTAGGAACTAAGCCTCAAGAAGTAACACTTAACCTTCTAAATTACAGATACAACCAATTAGATAAGGCCATTGATAATGCAAAAATACTTGGATTTAAAAATGGTGCTGCATTATTTCCAATGGTTACTATGAACGGCGAAGAATGTCATAATGAATGGGAAATTACTTTTGAAGAAATACATCGAAATAATGCAATTGCATATGCAATCTTCAACTATACAAGATACACAGGGGACTCAAAATATTTAAACAATAAAGGTTTAGAGGTCTTGGTCGGAATTTGTAGATTTTGGGCGCAAAGGGTCTCCTACTCCAACAAAAAAAAGAAATATGTTATTTTGGGGGTTACCGGACCAAACGAATATGAAAACAATGTTAATAATAATTGGTACACAAATTATAGTACCAAATGGTGTTTAGAGTTTGCAGTAGATACAATAAGCATCATGAAGAAAGATAACCCCGAATCATTTGAAAAATTATTTAAAAAACTCAACCTAAAGGAGTCTGAGCTAGATTATTGGTTAAAAATTTCAAAAAATATTTATTTAAATGAAAACAAGGATCTGGGTGTTTTTGTTCAACAAGATGGATTCTTCGATAAGGAGTTGAGTGAAGTTGAGAAATTAGATTATTCAGATAGACCATTAAATCAAAATTGGTCATGGGATCGAATTTTACGTTCACCATACATAAAACAAGCGGATGTTCTTCAAGGCATATACTTTTTTGAGGATAAATTTGATATAAAATCAATTAGAAGTAATTACGAATTTTATGAAAAATTTACAGTCCATGAATCATCTCTTTCACCCTGTATTCATTCAATCGTTGCTTGTAAATTAGGAAAAACTGAGTCTGCATACTACCTCTTTAAAAGAGCCTCTAGACTAGACTTAGATGATTATAATAAGGAAGTAAATGAAGGTTTACATATTACCTCAATGGCAGGCAGTTGGTTGGCAATTGTGGAAGGATTTGCTGGAATGAGAATCAAAAACAATTCCCTTCATTTTACCCCTAGTCTTCCGAAGAAATGGGAAGAATTGATGTTTAAAATCACATTTAGACAAAATATTTATACTATTAAGATTAACAAAGGCTTATTTCAATGCTCATTGAATATAAATAAGAACTTTTATATATACGTGAATAGCAAAAAACTAAAATTTGACAGGAACGGAAAAGCTAGTGTTTCTATATAATTTATATGTTAATCTTAATTATAAGATTAGGATTTCTTCCAAAAGAGAAATCTAAAATCGAATGTTAACTCTTAGTAACTTTGTTGAAAAGTAAAATTCCTCCAAATAGTATGAAATATATAACTTCATAATTTTGATTAAACAATTAATCAAATGGAGTCCAAGTTACTATTCATCAAATTTGTCTTTTTAATGTTAGCTTTTTTGATTTTAATTTTAAATAAAAATATGTTATCAAAGAGTATTTCATTTAAATTATTTCCTAAAAGGAAGTGATTTTTCTTGTTACTACTTTTGATTTATTCCCCTATTAAATGAAATTTTTTCTGTCTTTTATTTATGTATCTGAATCCATCTTTTGAAAAAAATCCAGGCTCCTCAAGCATAATTCTTACATCCTTACCCCATTCTTTGATATAAACCTTGGTATTTAATTCAATAGCATAGGCTGTATTTACATTTAACTTCCATTCACCAGTTCCAGGAACAAACCCTTGGTTATCCCACATTCCAAAAATAGTGCCTGCAGAATGTCCAAAAAGACCCAGTGGATGTGTATAAATTTGGGGTCTTAATCCTTTATCAATAGCTTTTTCTCTTGAAATTCTCAAAATCTCGTTCCCGGTTATCCCAACTTTAAAATTGTTTGTGAGAATATCTTCCAATAGATTTCCTGCTTTTAAACCCTCTTTTAAATACTTAGGTGCGTCAATTTCATTTGGTTTTAAAACATATCCAAGTTGTTGACAATCAGTGTTAAGATTCAAATATGTGATTCCAAAATCACAATGGACCAAATCGCCTGGTTGTATAATATCAAATTTTTGTTTTGCATCAAAAGCATAAAGATCACTATCATCAGCTCGTTGGACATCAACTGTGGGATGGAACCAGGTTTTAAGTCCCATTGATGACACTTTTTCTCTCATCCACCAAACTACATCGTCAGTTGTTGTAACTCCGGGAGTAATAACATCAGTTGAAAAAGCTTCCTTAATAACGTTATGTGTTATTTCAGTTAAGTGAGAAAAAAGTATCATCTCTTTTTGAGTTCTAGTTTCAATCCATGAAACAGCTAAAGGCTCTGAGCTTACAATTTTTGACTTAATAGAATCTGGTAGATAGTTCATTAAAAGTTGGTGATCTGTTACTGACAAACCATCTGCAATTCCGTAAGTTTTCGATACGTTTATCCCAATTTTTTTTGGATTCTTAAGTTTCAGATAGTCCACAAGTGCATTCATTTGGTCTGGCTCTTTGTTTTTATTCCAAACACTTTTTATCAAGTTCCCAAAAGAATACCTTGTTATTGCAGCCATATCAACTTTATTTGAAGAATCTATAAGGGTAAAAACAAGAATCGTTCTTCTTCTGGCATTCAACCATGTAGGAGGAAGAAGGCTTTTAATTATTGGATCTTCGTTGTACTCCCTTGTAATTATTATCCAACAGTCAATTTTTTCTCTTTTCATCAACTTTGGCAAAAGATTTTCAAGCCTGTCTTTTTGTATGTCCTCTATTGCACTAACTCTCTCTTTTAATGATAAAACAGCTTGAGGAAAGCAATCGATTGTAAAAAATAATAGAGTGAAAAATAATAAAAAATTGCGCATAATTATTCTAATGAAGGAGGTCCAGGTAAAATTCTAGGGTCGTATTTGTCGTACTTTTTATTTTTCAAAAAATCTTCTTTAACAGTACTAATTAAAGAAGGGTTTTTATACAAATCCGCCATTGTCATGGATAATGCTTTAGCTGCATAAATCATACCTTTATGTCCTATAGACATCCCAGTACAAGCCACAACAGCCCAAGAATGCCAGGGTCCACCGCTTGCCGCAGTCGTTACTCCCAAACTAATTGTAGGCACTACTTGACTTACATCTCCAACATCTGTCGATCCGCCTTGGGCCGGCAATGTTGGTTTTAATGGGTAAACTTTTCCATCAATCCCTTTTTGAGGTTTTCCTGTTTCTTTTAAAATTGTATTAGCGTATTTCAATTCACTATCACTGTATGTGATTTCACCTAGTGTTTCAAGGTTTTTTTGCAAAATTGCAGCCCCTGTTCTATTTACTTGTATTTCATAAATTCCTGATATAAGTTTAGTTTCAAAAGTTGTCCCTGTCATTAGGGCAGCTCCTTTTGCTATATTAAGGGCTCTTTCGTATAAAACATCAACACCAGCTCTGTTGTTTTGTCTAAGTCTAGTCCATATCTGGGCATAGTCTGGGACTACGTTCACCACATCTCCTGCTTTCTCAATTTGGTAATGAATTCTAGCAGTTGGCTCTATATGTTCTCTGTAGTAATTTAAACCAGTAGTATACAATTCCATTGCGTCGGAGGCACTTTTGCCATTCCATGGATCGGAAGATGCATGGGCTGAACTACCACTGAACATTACCCTAAAGTCAACTAATGCCTTGGAGCTTTGAGTTCCTGCCTGAATTTCATCTCCAGGGTGCCAGTCCATGCAAACATCTAATTGGTCAAATAGGCCCTCTCTTACCATCCATACCTTAGCAAAAATTGTCTCTTCAGCTGGAGTACCGTAAAATATTACAGTGCCTTTTATGTTTCCTTTCTCAATTTGCTCTTTAATGGCGATTGCAGCACCAAGACTTGCTGTTCCAAAAAGGTTGTGACCACAACCATGACCTGCTCCCCCGGGGATTCTAGTTTCTTTTACTGGTTTCCTCTTTTGAGATATTCCAGCATTAGCATCAAATTCTCCTAATATTCCAATGATTGGTCTTCCAGAACCATAGGATGCTGTAAAAGCAGTTTTTATCCCAGCAACTCCTTCGTCAACATTAAATCCGTTTTTTTTAGCATAATCTATTAAAATTTTTGAAGATTCAAATTCTAGAAGAGCTGTTTCTGCAGCCTCCCAAATCGCATCACTCGTGTTAATTAATTCTGTCTCGTGTTTGTCAATTGATTGTTTTAACTCCTTTTTTATTATTCTAACACTTTGTGCTTGAGCACTATACATAAATAGTATAAACATCATTGATAGCAATAAAATCTTGTTTCCCATAGTTTTTAATTATAAATAAATATACCTTTTAATTCTATTTTAAATTAAATTAGAAAAAAAATCAATAAAAATGCAATCATTAAAGTTTTTCAATCTACTACTTTTTACCCTTATTTTAATCTCATTTGAAACTAATGCTCAAAGAAAAAATAAAAGTCAAAAAAGTAAAATCAATTATGATCAGTCTTTGTACTCCTCCCTTAAATTTAGGGAAATTGGCCCTTTTAGAGGTGGAAGGTCCTGTGCTGTTACCGGTGTTGAGGGTAATCCTAATTTGTTCTATTTCGGATCAACAGGTGGTGGGGTCTGGAAAACTACCGATGGTGGAAAAACCTATCAAAATATTTCAGATGGCTATTTTGGTGGAAGTATTGGTTCTGTTGCAGTATCTAAAAGTGATCCAAACGTAATTTATGTTGGAGGAGGAGAAGTAACAGTTAGGGGTAATGTTTCATCTGGGTACGGAATATGGAAATCCGAGGATGCTGGGGAGACATGGAAAAGTTGTGGACTCCCAAAGTCTAGACATATACCTAGAATTGTAATCGATCCTCAAAATCCAGACATTGTTTATGCCGCTGTTTTAGGAAATATTTATAAATCTACTTCAGAAAGAGGAGTTTATAAAAGTGTTAATGGTGGAAAAACTTGGTCAAAAATACTTTTTGAAAGTAATCATTCCGGTGCTGTAGAACTAGTTATTGATCCCAACAATCCGAGAAACCTATATGCGGCAACTTGGAGAGTAAAAAGAACCCCTTACAGTCTTAGTAGTGGAGGGGAGGGATCTATCCTATGGAAAAGTTCGGACAGAGGAAATAGTTGGAAAAAAATTAGTGGTAATAAGGGCTTTGCGCAAGGAATTTTGGGAATTATTGGCGTTACTGTTTCACCAGTAAATTCAGATAGGGTTTGGGCCATTGTTGAAAATAAGGATAGTGGTGGGGTATATAGATCTGATGATGGCGGAGAAACGTGGTCACATGTAAACGATAGTAGGGCCCTAAGACAACGTGCTTGGTATTATTCAAAAATCTATGCAGATACAAAAGACATAAATAAAGTTTATGTGATGAACGTTTCTTATCATAAATCAACAGATGGTGGTAAAACTTTTACATCTCATAATGCCCCTCATGGTGATCATCATGACCTTTGGATTGCTCCGGAAGATAACAATAGAATGATAATTGGTGATGACGGTGGTGCTCAGGTAACTTATGACGGAGGTGAAACTTGGAGCACTTACCATAACCAACCAACAGCACAATTTTATCGTGTCACAACTGACAACTCTTTCCCTTACAGGATTTATGCTGCTCAGCAAGATAACTCCACTATAAGAATAAATCATAGAAGTGATGGGTCATATATCGATGAAAGCGATTGGGAACCTTCTGCAGGAGGTGAGTCAGCCCACATAGCCATTGATCCTAACGATAACGACATAGTATATGGAGGAAGTTATGGTGGATATCTCACAAGAGTTAATCACAAAAACAATAGTGAAAGGGGTATTAATGTTTGGCCAGATAATCCCATGGGATACGGAGCTGAGGGAATGAAATACCGTTTTCAATGGAACTTTCCAGTTTTTTTTAGCCCACATAATTCTAAAAAAATGTACGCTTTTTCAAATCATGTCCATGTTACTGAAAACGAAGGTCAGAGTTGGGAAATAATTAGTCCTGATCTTACAAGAAACATACCTGAAAAACTTAAATCTTCCGGAGGTCCAATAACTCAAGACAATACAGGTGTGGAATATTACTGTACACTTTTCGCTGGTGGTGAATCCAGTTTAAAAAGTGGTTTAATTTGGGTTGGAAGCGATGATGGGCTTATTCACCTAACAAAAGATGGGGGGGAAACATGGACAAATGTAACCCCTAAAAATATGCCTGAATGGATGATGATTAATAGTATTGATCCATCTCCATTCGATCCTGGAACATGCTACGTTGCTGGAACAAAATATAAAACTGGTGATTTTAAACCTTATCTCTACCGAACAGAAAACTACGGTATGACTTGGGAACTAATTAGCAACAACATAAAAAATGAAAACTTCACCCGAGTATTAAGGGCAGATCCAGCAAGAAAAGGCCTTTTGTACGCAGGAACCGAATCAGGTTTATATATTTCTTTTGACGATGGTAATAGTTGGAAACCTTTTCAACAAAACCTGCCCATTGTCCCCATTACAGATTTGACGATTAAAGATAATAGCTTAATTGTCGCAACTCAAGGTAGAAGCCTTTGGATGATCGATGATCTAACTGTTCTTCACCAGCTTCCAAACTCTAATAGGGATCCATTCCTTTTTAAGCCAAAACCTACCTACAGATTAAGAGGAAGTGGTGGTAAAAGTTCTCTCACTATGGGTACTAACAAACCAAACGGAGTCGAGGTACATTTTTATATTCCATCTTATAATAAAGTTTCTGATATAGTTGAACTAAGTTTTCACGACGAAAAAGGGAATGAAATTAAAAAGTTCAGTTCATCAGACGATGATAGTAAATTGGAAGTAAATGAAGGTGGGAATGTTTTTGTTTGGGATTACAAATACCCTGGAGCTGAAAAGTTCGAAGGAATGATAATGTGGAGTGCGTCTCTAAATGGAGCAAAAGCAGTACCTGGAAAATACCAGGTAAGACTTTCGGTAAATAATTTTGAACTTCAAAATTCATTTGAAATCTTGAAATCGCCAACTTCAGAAAGCTCAGTTGATCAAATGAGAGAACAATTTAATTTTGTAAATCAAATAAATAAAACTATTTCTAAGGCCCATCAGTCTGTAAAGAAAATTAGAAAAACAAAATTGAAACTAAACGAGTTTTTAACTAACTTTTCGGATAATAAGGATGCTGAAAATATTATTAGCAAAGCTAATTTCCTAATTGATTCTTTAAGTACAGTAGAAAATGCATTATACCAAACCAAAAATGAAAGTAGGCAAGATCCTCTCAATTTTCCAATCAAATTGACTAACAAACTAGGTCATATTGCTAACTTGGTAACAATGAATGATTTTCCCCCTACAGATCAGGACAAAAGATTGATGATGGAACTATCTGAAAAAATTGATAAGGAAATTGAAGTATTTAATAAATTAATGACAAACGACGTTTCTGAATTTAATTTATCTTTTAAAAAATTACAACTTGATTATTTGATAAATTAATTGGATAATTCTATTAGAACCTCGTTTCGCCTGTTATAAAATTTATATGGTGCGTCATAGGATAACAAAATGGGCTTTCCTATGGCTTTCCTTTTTAATTCTTTTAATTTATTTAAAAGTCTTTCTGTATTAAGTACTTGTTTTTCACTATTGTTATAACCACTATAACGTATTGATGCATATGTTCCTTCTTTAGATTTGTAGACTTCTAAATTATCATTGACTGGTTTTGGAATTTCTTTACCATTAAACTTTTTAGGCAAGACAAACTCCATAATCTGATTTTCTTTATCAGTTTTCATATAAACAGGCGTTGTCATTGATATCTTTTCGTTGTTAGAATTTGAACCAGAAATGTAATTAAATAAGTTTCTGAAATTATTGTTCCCACCTATTTTATCCTTTGACATAACTTTTGCAGCTGGAGGATAGTATCTAATTTCAATATTGTCATGTTTTTCGATTACATCATATGATTGAGTTTCTGTCTGCTGAGCCATGCTAATTGATATGGAAATTAAAATTAAAAAATACTTCAACTTAAAAAATTTTAGGAAAGAATTTTGGTGTGGTTTTTAAATATTCAACATATTCTGGATTATTCCCCCACTTTTTTTTGGCTCTTTCTTCCAATAAATTTACCCCACTGATGTAATTGAGTAGAAAATATATAAAAATTGGAGTAATTAAAGATAAATATTTAAATACTGAAAAAACAGGGAAGCAAATTATCGTAATCCCAGTCCAAATTAAAAATTCTCCAAAATAATTAGGGTGTCTTGATCTTGACCAAAGTCCACTAGATATGAATTTTCGCTCTTGATTGTTTAATTTGTTATGTACTGTTTTTTGATAGTCGGCGATGATTTCAATGAGCAGACCCACTAAGTATATTAGACCTCCAAGAATAAGATATATAATCTCACTGTTGGTTGGAGATGAAAAAACAATCAAAGTTGGAAATAAACATATGAAAACCCACAACCCTTGTGTCATCCATGCTAGGAGAAATTTGGAGAAAGAATATTTATATAAGTCAAATCTTTCATCTTTACCTACTCTATTAACTCTTTGAAATAGAAAAAAACTTAGCCTAATTGTCCAAAAAAGTACTGATAAAGCTAAAATTATTTCTCTAATACTTAAATCATTAGTTTTTCTGAATTTTAAAAATATCATTATCAGAACTGAAAATACAAATGTTAATCCCCCAAATAAATCATAATACTTCTCAGATTTTAAATAAAAAGAAGGGATGAAGCCTATTATCTGTATAACGAAAATTAAAGAAATTAACTTTATAAAAAAGTCCAGTTGATTGTCATCAATCGAAATTAAAAACGATAATGCTATTGTTAATATTGGTATAGCTAGAATAAAAAAAAATCTTATCATAATTTGAGTAGCAAATATATACAAATTAAAAACCCCAAAAAAAGTAAATTTTGGGGTTTAAATTCTAAAAAGAATTAGTCTTGGTTAGAGTAATAAATTTATTATTAATAATTTGCAAATTGCAAGTAATAAACATTATAAAATATTTTTTATATAATCAATAATTATTTGTCCTAAATATTATTGATTTAATAAAAAAAAGGTTTTTGTTTTAAAAATTATATAAATATAAAGGCTGATATCTAAACAATTTTTTTTAAATTTAGTTATGGTTTATAGAAGTGGATGTCCAATATGTAACGCGCTAGATATTATCGGAGACAGATGGTCTTTGCTGGTAATTAGAGATTTATTAGGGGGTAAAACTACGTTTAAAGAATTTATGAATGGGCCTGAAAAAATTGCTTCAAATATTTTGTCTCAACGACTAAAATGGCTTAAGAATCACAACATATTAGATTATAGGTATCGTAAAGACAACAAAAAGGAAAAATGTTATTATTTGACCCATAAAGGGATAAGTCTTTATCCTGTAATGAGTGAATTGATGTTATGGAGTGCTAAAAATTTAAATAATGAATTTAATGATCGTGGTAAAAAAGTTATTAAAAGCCTTCAAAAGAACAAAAAGGGTAAAATTGACGAGGTAATCCAAAACTACAAGAAAATTAAATCCAAACTTCAGCTCAGTTAGTTGTCTATAATAAATAACTAATCTAAAAATCTCGATGAAATCTCAATTTGCTTTTTTATTGCTTCGGTAAATTCTTTTTTTAATCTTGACACAAGATCCTTAACAGATGGGCTGTCATCGATAGCCGTAACACCTTGCCCAGCAGACCAGATTGTTTTCCAAGCTTTTGCTTCTTCTTTTGCTGCGTCAAGTTCGTTACCTAGATCCATTTTTTTTGTGTTTTTCCACATTTCTTCTGTTATTCCCACGGCCTCTAAACTGGGTCTTAAAAAGTTAGCATTAACTCCTGAAACGGCAGCAGTATAAACAATATCCTCCGCTTTACTATTTATAATCATTTCTCTGTATGCATCATCTGCTGTGCTCTCATTAGTATTTATGAACCTTGTTCCCATATATGCATAGTCCGCTCCCATTTGGATGGATGCTGCAATATCAACTCCGTTACTTATGCATCCAGATAATATAATTGTTTTATCAAAAAAACTTTTTATTTCATTTATAAGAGCCATTGGATTGATGAAACCCGCATGACCACCTGCACCTGAAGCAACAAGGATTAATCCGTCTACTCCGGCTTCTGAGGCTTTTTCAGCATGTCTTCTTTTTATGATATCATGATATACATATCCTCCATAGCTATGAACAGCATTAACTAAATCCGGTACTGCACCCAAAGAAGTTATTATAAGGGGTACTTTATGTTTGATACAAATATCAAGATCTGGCTTTACCCTAATGTTTGTTGGGTGGACAATTAAATTTACTCCAAAAGGAGCGGCTTTTTTACCTGTTTCTTTCTCAAAATCCGCGAGCTCTTGCTTTATTTGTATAATCCACTCTTCAAATCCTTCTGTAGTTCTGTTATTTAATGCTGGAAATGTTCCAATTATTCCATTTTTACAACATTCTATTACCAATTTAGGCCCAGAAATTAAAAACAGTGGGGCTGCAATTACGGGCAATCTTAAATTTTCAGATAATTCTATTTTCATGATTATGGTTTATATTTGAGAAAGATAGTTTCTTTTAACTAGTTTTTTAACTTATTAAATGAATTTTATAAAACTCATTTTATTTTAATATGGAAACAAACTTAAATAAAATTAAAGCTCGCGAAATAATGCCTGGCTGTAATGGTAAAGTTATTCATGGAGAAAAAATGACGTGGGTGTTTTGGGATATTGAACAAAACGCTATTATTCCGGAACATAACCACCCTCATGAACAAATAATGCATGTGATTGAAGGCAAATTCGAATTCACATACGATGGAATTAAGAAGGATTATGGTCCAGGTAGCATAGTTCATATTGCTTCAAACATATACCATTCTGGAAGAGCCATAACCAAGTGTAAATTAATGGATGTTTTTAGTCCTCCAAGAGAAGAATATTAGTATGAAAATTGATTTAAATGGCAAAAGAGCTCTAGTTGGTGGAAGTACTGGTGGAATTGGTAAAGCTATTGCTATCGAATTGTCCAAATGTGGTGCTAATGTAACATTAATGGCAAGAAATGCTGAAAAGCTAAAAAAAACTATAACAGAATTATCAAAAACTGAAATTTCAAATCATAATTACCTAATCGTTGATTTCAATGACTTCAATGATTTAAAAATGGTGATGGAAGATTTCTTTAAAAAAAACTCAATTGATATTTTAATAAACAACACCCAAGGTCCTCCTGCTGGAGGGCCCCTGGAGAAGAATATTACGGATTACCAAAGTTCATTTGACTTACTTTTCAAAACCCATGTGCTGACAACATCATTAGCACTTAAAGGGATGTCACTAAACAAATGGGGGAGAATAATCAATGTTGCATCAATATCAGTTAAGGAGCCATTAAATTACCTTGTTCTCTCAAACAGTATAAGGGCTGCTTTAGTTACCTGGGCAAAATCACTTTCAATGGAGGTGGCTAAAAACAATATCACTGTAAATAACATATTAACAGGGTATTTTGATACAGATAGAATTCAAAAACTAAATTTGGAAAAGGCAAAAAAAATGAAAATTAACCCCAATGAAGTAAGAAAAGCAATGGAAGAATTGGTTCCTATGAAGAGAATCGGAAATCCGGAAGAGTATGGGTACTTAGTAGCCTTTTTAAGTTCAAATTTTTCAAGTTATATTACAGGTACTAACATTCCTATTGACGGAGGACTTATAAAATCTCTTTGAAATTCTTGAAACACCTCTTTTTTTTATATTTTCGAAACTAAAATCAAAATCATAAAAAAATATTTAATCTTTTATTTAACCGTCCTGCTTGTAAGTCTATCTTCACTTGCACAAGAAATAGAACACAATGCATGGAATGCCACTTTTTTCGACTTTTCACTATCAAGCTCTGAAACAATACGGCCTGACTTCATAAGACTGGAATTACACAATAGAACCAAGAGTTTTTATAATTTTAATGACCAAATACTTATAAGACCAGCTTACAATTTAAAAGTGAACCAGCACTCAAATATTTCAATTGGTTATACCTATATTTCTACAAATCAAAACCAAGGGAGAATAAATGAAAATAACTTTTGGCAACAATACAATTTCTCTTTTCCAGTAAATAGAATAAAGTATTTTGGATGGATTAGATTAGAGCAAAGATGGATAAAAAAACCTATTACCTCCGATAATAAGTTTTATTCTTTAAGATATTCGAATGAATATAACACCAGAATAAGATTTAGAGCAGGTTTTGAATTCCCTTTGATAGACGATCCAACAAAAAATTTAAAATTTATCGTGTTTAATGAGGTTTTTATGCTAGTTAAAAAGTTTTACCCCTACAATTTCAATCAAAACTGGACATTTTTTGGGTTTAAAAAACAGTTAAATAGCAAAGCTGTACTAATTTCTGGATTTCAAAGAAATTCTATATTTAGGGGTGGTGATTATCTTCATAAAAATATATGGTCCTCAATTCTGTTTTACAAAATATAGAACCGCTTTATTATAAGTATGCCATATGACCTTATAATGAATTGCAATTAAATTTTTATCTTCAATAATGTTTAATTGTATTAACATTGTGTGAATAATTTAACCCCTTTATAATGAAAGAATTTGAAGTAAACCATTCCTCTAATGGAAGCAACGGAGTATCAAAAAATGGCAAATGTCCATTTTCAAGTAATATTGTAAAACAAGCTGCCGGAGGTGGTACTAGAAATCATAACTGGTGGCCTAACCAAGTCAATCTTGGTATTCTAAGACAGCATTCATCTTTATCAAATCCAATGAACAAGGACTTTGATTATGCTAGTGAATTCAATAAAATTGATTTAAAAGAATTAAAGAAAGAAATATATAATCTGATGACAGATTCTAAAGACTGGTGGCCCGCTGATTATGGTCATTATGGTCCGTTCTTCATCAGAATGGCATGGCATAGCGCAGGAACATATAGAATTGCTGATGGTAGAGGTGGTGCTGGAACAGGAACACTAAGATTTGCACCCCTTAATAGTTGGCCTGATAACCAGAATCTTGACAAAGCAAGACTTCTACTTTGGCCAATAAAACAAAAATATGGTAAAAAGCTATCCTGGGCTGATTTAATGGTTTTAACAGGAAATTGTGCTCTGGAATCAATGGGCTTTAAAACTTTTGGATTTGCTGGAGGCAGAGAAGATACATGGGAACCAGAAGAAGATATTTATTGGGGTTCAGAAAAAGAATGGTTAGCAGATGAAAGATACACCAAAGAAAGAGAACTAGAAAATCCACTCGGTGCTGTTCAAATGGGTTTAATTTATGTAAATCCCGAGGGCCCTAACGGAAAACCAGATCCTCTTGCAGCTGCTGTAGATATTAGGGAAACCTTTGGAAGAATGGCTATGAACGACGAAGAAACTGTTGCTTTGATTGCAGGAGGGCACACATTTGGTAAAACTCATGGTGCCGCTGATCCGGACAAATATATAAGTGCTGAGCCTGCTGGGGCATCTATTGAAGAGCAGGGGCTTGGATGGAAAAATAATTTCAACACTGGACATGGGGTCGATACTATCACAAGTGGTCTTGAGGGGGCTTGGACTACAACCCCAATAAAATGGAGTAACAACTATTTTGAAAATTTATTCAAATATGACTGGGAGCTTACAAAAAGTCCTGGTGGGGCTTTTCAGTGGAAACCTGCAAATAATGAAGGTCTAGGAACCGTTCCAGATGCACACAATCCAGAATTAAAACACGCTCCTATGATGCTTACAACGGATTTAGCGCTTAAAGAAGATTCTGCATATGAGAAAATTTCAAGAAGGTTTCATGAAAACCCAGATCAACTTGCTGACTCATTTGCAAAAGCTTGGTTTAAACTTACTCATAGAGACATGGGGCCTGTAAGTCGGTATTTAGGAAGCGATGTTCCTAAAGAAGAATTGATTTGGCAAGATCCTGTTCCTAGTATTAAATATGATCAAATAACATCAGAAGACATCGATTCTTTAAAGAAAAAAATAATAAGTTCTGGTGTTAGTATAAACAGACTAGTTTCTACTGCTTGGGCCTCTGCTTCGACTTTTAGAGGTTCTGACAAAAGAGGAGGTGCTAATGGAGGTAGAATAAGACTATTACCACAAAAATTTTGGGAGGTAAATAATCCTGTGGAGCTTGAAAAAATATTGTCTGTTTATGAAAACATAAAATCTGAGTTTGACAGAAGCAATGGTAATAAAAAAGTTTCAATCGCAGACTTAATAATTTTAGGCGGTTGTACTGCAATTGAACAAGCATGCCGAAATGCTGGAATGAATCATGAAGTTGAGTTTACACCTGGAAGGACTGATTCAAGTCAAGACCAGACCGACGTAAGTTCTTTTGCAGTTTTAGAACCTAATGCAGATGGTTTTAGAAATTATGTAAAACATAATTTTATAGTTTCATCTGAAAAATTACTAATAGATAAATCACAATTATTAAATTTAACGGCACCTGAAATGACAGTATTAATTGGGGGTATGAGGGTTCTTGATACAAATTTTGATGGTTCTGATACTGGTATTTTGACTGAAAGAAGAGGTATCTTAAATAATGAATTTTTCAAAAATTTACTGGATCCGAATATCACTTGGAGTTTAAATGATAAGAATAGTTATGATGGTGTTGATCGAAAAACTGGCATTAAAAAATGGTCAGCCTCTAGAGTGGATTTAATTTTTGGTTCAAACACAGAACTTAGAGCATTATCAGAGGTATATGCTTCAGACGATGGGAATGAACATTTTGTTAAGGACTTTATTAAGGCTTGGATCAAAGTAATGAATCTAGATAGATTCGATTTAAAATAAATTAATTTTTAAATTTCCAATCCCCCAGAAGGGGGATTTTTTATTGATTAATTCTAAATCGCTATATTGTGTAAAATCTTAAATATGAACAAATTACACTTCTTCCTTTTAATAATTTTTATATCCTGCAACTCTCCAAATTGTGATATTGTAATTCATAATGGCACAATCATAGATGGAACAGGAAGCCCAAGGTTTATGGGAACTATTGCAATAATATCAGATAAAGTTGTTTACGTCGGGCCTAAAAAGAATTTTAGTGCAAAAAAAACAATAGATGCTAAAAATAAGATTGTCAGTCCAGGTTTTATTAATATGCTCAGTTGGGGTTATAACACATTACTTGAAGATGGAAGATCACTAAGTGACTTAAGACAAGGGGTAACCTTAGAGGTTTTTGGTGAAGGGAATTCTCCAGGCCCAGTAGGGAAAATTGGAGATGAAGATTTTATTGGATTTGGAGATGCAATGGAAAAACTTGTAAAAAAAGGGGTAAGTCCAAATATTGCTTCTTTTTTGGGCGCTACCAACGTGCGCAAACTTACCGTTGGTTACGAAAATAGAGATGCAACCAATAATGAATTAAAAGCGATGGAGCAAATTGTAGAAACAGCAATGAAAGAAGGTGCGCTTGGAATAGGATCATCTCTAATTTATGCCCCTGCCGATTATGCGAACACAAATGAATTGATTACTATTTGTAAAATTGCTTCAAAATTTAATGGTAAATATATTTCTCACATGAGAAACGAAGGAAGAAATGTTCTTAAAGCTTTAGATGAACTAATTACAATTTCTAAAGAGGCCGATATCCCAGCTGAGATTTATCATCTTAAAGCATCTAGAAAGCCTAACTGGTTCTTGCTTGATAGTATTATAAATCGGGTAGAAAGAGCAAGAAAAAAAGGTCAGAAAATTACTGCGGATGTTTATACTTATCCTGCCAGTTCAACTGGTTTAACTGGAGTTATTCCTACCTGGGTTCAGGAGGGTGGACATAGAGCTTGGATTGAACGTATGAAAAGTAAAAAAGTGAGAAAAAGACTCCTTAATGATATACGAAAAGAATTATCTGAACAACCTCCAGAAGGAATTTTAATGGTTGGGTTTAAAAATGACTCTTTGGATAAAATATTTAGAGGTAAAACCATAGCCGAGGCCTCAGCTTTGAGAAAACAAAGCCCTGAAGAAACTATCATAGATTTGGTTATCGAAGATGATAGCAGAATTCAATGTGTCTATTATAGTATGTCTGAGGAAAATTTAAGAAAGAAAATTTCTCTCCCATGGGTTTCTTTTTGTTCAGATGCGGGCTCTTACTCAGACATTGATAAAGATTTCAGAACACATCCAAGAGCATTTGGAAGCTTTATCAGAGTAATTGGAAAATTTTCGCGTGATGAAGGAATTCTCACCCTAGAAGAGGCAATTAGAAAATTAAGTGGATTCCCAGCTAAAACACTTGAGTTAGACAGAAGAGGTACTATTGAGAATGAAAACTTTGCGGACATAGTTGTTTTTGATCCTGAAGAAGTAACCGATTTGGCTACCTTTAATGAACCTCTTCAATTTGCCGTAGGTGTAGAGACAGTATTAGTCAATGGTCAAGTTGTTTTAGAAAATGGCAAACACTCAGGAAAATTTCCTGGTAGATTTGTTAAGGGTATCGGTAAAGATTTATAATTATCAATGGAGGCTGGAGCCATAATAAATAAAAATAAAAGGTATAGCCTTTGGAGAATTTGGAATCAAAATCTTCCTAAAATTTTATATATAATGTTAAATCCGTCTATAGCTAACCATATTGAAGATGATAGTACTATAAGAAGACTAAATTATTTCACAAAAAAGTTTGGTCTTGGAGGTTTTTTCGTTGGAAATATATATCCTCAAATTACCCCTTACCCAAAAGTTCTATATAGTTTGAATCCATCCCAAAGTAAAAAAAACTGTTTTTATATAGATTCAATGATTAAAAAAAGTGAAAAGATTGTTTTTGCGTGGGGAAATTGTAAGGAAAGGCCTCTTTGGATTGAGAGTTTAGTGAAAAATCCCCTTTGTTTCGGGTATAACAAAAATGGCTCTCCAAAGCACCCACTATACCTCCCAAAAGGCACTTCACTTGTCAAATTCTTTTAAATACAAGAATATAAATAGTCGTTAATTTACGGTGGTAGATTGTAAAAAATCATAGATTGATTACATTTGTTTCCAAAAAAGGAAAATGGCCGAATTAAACATAAAGCAACTAAATAAAACTTACAATGGTGAAATTTTAGCAATGGATGACATATCTATTTCTATAAAATCTGGAATGTTTGGTCTTTTAGGTCCTAATGGTGCTGGCAAATCAACTTTAATGAGAACTATCGCTACACTCCAAAAACCCGACGCTGGAACCATTAGCTTTAACGGTATAAATGTTCTTGAATCTCCAAAGGAGTTTAGAAGTCATCTTGGTTATCTTCCTCAAGAGTTCGGAGTTTATCCTCGAATAACGGCAGAACAACTTTTGAATCATCTTGCTACTCTAAAAGGAATAAATAACAAAAATGAAAGAAAAGAATTGGTGGATTATCTTCTTGA
>CEVS01135406.1_pt1 | contig 23068 bp, 34 predicted proteins | sample 361571 | NCBI WGS metagenome assembly CEVS01 (sample SAMEA2623850, study PRJEB7988) | marine metagenome | isolation source: saline water (ENVO:00002010), including | reverse complement strand
AAATCCCAAAGTTTTGTTCAGGGCTGTTAACAAACACTGAAACAGATTTAATTTTCTTGATTACATAAGGAACATCAATTATAACCTCTTCATTTCTAATCTTTGAATTTTTAATTTCTAATAAAATTGGGATTTTTTTATCTATTCCACTAATGTCCTTGAAGGCCTTAAAACGAATACTTCTTTGTTGAAAATTATAGATACCATTGTTACTAAATAGATTGATTAACCTTTCTCTTTCTTGATTAAGTTTTTCTACTTCAAATGCTTCGCCCTTTTTTAAAAGGCTCTCCTTTTTGTGAGATATGTAAATTGAATCTATATCTTCAGATGATATTTTATACGAAATACTGTCTATAAGAAATCTTTCTCCTGTTGTAATCGAATGTTTTATACTTACCTTTTTGTTTTTTATTTCAGTTACAGTTGCTATTGATTTTGAATTATAATATCCGAGATTGTCATAGTATTGCTTAAAAAGCTGATTAGTTGCGTCAACTTTTTTTGAATCATACAATGAAGGCGGCTCACCAATTTCTCTTAGCCAATTATTAAATCCAACCTTGTATTTTTTTAATTGATATACTTGTTTAGGAGAAATTAATTTTTCCAACCTCAATCTCCTTTTTTCTTTCTTTTTTAACCATTTTTCAAAATCTTGTTCTGCATCTGAAATACTGAGATTATAAATCATTAATTTTAATGGAGTACCCAGTATTTTTTTATTTATACTAGTTTTAGAGAGAATTGTAATTGGGTCTTGTTTGAGTTTTTTTCCATTTAACTCATAGATTTGTTTTGAAATTAACTTTTCTTCTTGACTTAATTGTTTCGTTACGCTGCAACTAGCTATTAGTATAGAGATAAAATTAATTATTATTATTTTTGAATTTGCTTGATTCAACGCAAAATATTTACGTAAAAATACATCATTTATGATTACAAATTCCGAGTTAAAATACATCAAAAAGTTGGGAAGGAAGAAGTATAGAAATCTTTATTCACATTTTGTAGTTGAAGGTGAAAAAGTTTTTCAAGACTTTTTGAATTCAAATATTCCTATATTTAAAAGTTATTCAACAAAGCAAATAAATAGTGAAAGCAATACAGTTGTAACAGATAATTGTATGAAAAGAATGACTTTTTTAAAAACTCCCTCAAATGTGCTAGGTATTTTTTCAACCCCTAAGAAAAAAACAGCTCCTGTTAATATGAAGGTATTGGTTTTAGATAATGTATCAGATCCTGGTAATTTGGGTTCTATAATAAGATTATGTGATTGGTTTGGATTTGAAAATATAGTTTGTTCCGAAAAAACTGTTGATTGTTACAATCCGAAAGTAATTCAGTCATCAATGGGGTCTGTAGCCCGTGTAAATATCTTTTATGAAGATTTGAGCTCATATTTATCCAGAGTTAAAATTCCCGTTTATGGTACTTTTCTAAATGGAGAACCTGTTCACAAGGTTAATTTTCCAAATGAATTTGTTTTAATTTTTGGGAACGAGTCAAATGGCATTTCTAAATCAATAATCAAATTTTTAAGCCATAAAATTACCATACCTAAAGCAAGCAAATCTGTTGTGGATAGCCTAAACATAACTAGTGCTACAGCAATTATAATGAATGAAATCACAAATCAATCATTCAAAGGTTAAATTAATTGCAATACCTTGACTCAGTAAACTTATTATATTCGAGGTCCAAGGACTATTGGAGTTGTTATCCTGTATTAATTCATTTTGAATGGAAAATATTCCTCTAATTGATGGCGAGAATTTAAAATACACCAAGTAAAAGTCAATACCAAAGCCTACCTCATAATTAAAGCTTTGACTAGTTACTCTAAAAACATTACTATAATTGTCATCATTGTTTTTTTCATTACTTGATAAGTTAAAGGAAGTCGACACTCCAGCTACTAAATACGGTTTGAAATTATTTATTCTTTTTGCACTAAACTTGATTAGAAGAGGTATGTGTATATAGGTAGATTTCACTTCTCTTAAATAATCTTCATCATTTGTAAGCCCACTTGTAGCTTCAGGATAAATTAAGTCTCTTTGAGTATAATATAGTCCAGGTTCTAACCTAAGATTAAAATACTTATTTAATCTCAGGTCTCCAATTAAACCTACGTTAAATCCAGTATTTTTAATTAGCTCAATATTAGGCAGATTTAACCCTCTTTTGTTATTTGGAAAGTTCCTGTTACTAGGTACAGAATAATTACTGTTGTACTGAATTTGATATCCAAAATTGTTGAATCCAAGAAAATAACCATAATGCAAAGGTTTTTCATCAAATGTTTGCAAATGCAATATTCTTTCTTTTACAGTATAATATTGAGCATAAATACTATTATCAAAAATTATGATACTTAATAATAAAAAATAAACGAGATGATTAATTTTTTTCAAATTAGTATAAGGTTACACTTGGGATATTTTAATGCATATATAAATAACATAGTTTTATTGCAAATATTGTTTCAACACCTTGGAAAAAAGCATTTGAATGGCTATTATAACTTAATTGAAACTTAAAATTATCCCAATGGTATAAATAAAATTGTTTATCATTAAAAACAATTTAATTTTAATATTTACAACCTTAATGCATAATCAAAAAAAATGACAATTTTATTTATAATATTTTGCTTTTAAATTAAAAGTAATCTTAATTTAGTATCTTACTGTATGAGAAACCTTCAATTTTTAACAATCTTATTTGTTATATCATTCACATTAATTTACAGTTGTAAATCTGAAGAGTTGGAATCACAACTCTCTATTCGTCCGCAATATATCTTGACAGTTACCGCTGGAGAGGGAGGATCGGTTATACCTGACCCTAGCGGAACATATAATAAAGGAAGTACGTTTACACTCACGGCAACTCCGGATGAAGGATATGTGGCTGATAGGTGGGTAGGAACGGACCTTCGTAACCCTATTTGTGGTACTACCATTCGACACTGTCGCTGTATTGTGACATTAAATTCAAATAGAAATGTTATTGCTTATTTTAGAAAACAAGAATGAGATTAATATGTATAACTTTTTTATGCTTGACGGTGTACCCATTAAACTACAGCTGTTCCAAAAAAGAGGTGGCAACAGAGAATGAAGATCGTAATCTTTATTTCCTTACTGTAACCTCGGGAGAAGGGGGAGTAGTAACACCAGATGCTTCTGGATCTTATTATGAAGGAATTACTATAACACTTACTGCAACTCCAGAAGAGGGATATGTTTTTGATCGATGGTTAGGGAGTGATTTTGATAACAACGGATGTAATTTTGCTCGATTCTGTCGTACTGCTGTTACAATGTTTTCAAACAGAGATGTTGAAGCTTTTTTTAAAAAGGAATAATGAAATTTAAACTCTTACTTACAATACCTATAATCTTTTTCTTCTGTACAAAAAACAATGTAGAAAATGAAATTCAAGAAAATATCGAATCAGTTGACAAAATTAGAAACTATGAGATTTCTATATTTTCATCAGATGGAGGAACTATAAGTATTGGAAACAGTGATTCTAATACAAGTAATTATAAAAGTTTTCACCAATCTGGAACAATATTAAATGTAAATGCTAACCCAAATGAAGGTTTCAAATTTATCGGTTGGACAGGTTATAAGTGCATTAAGTGCGGTTGGCAAAGAATGGAGTTTGTTAGTTATGAGATTTCAATTTCACTAACCATTACTTCTCATTTATCATTAACAGCAAATTTTCAAAAAATTTCAGAAATAGATTAAGAGTTATTTGTTGTAATATGATAAAGAGAAATTCCACAAGCTACAGATACATTGAGAGACTTAATATTTCCTTCCATTGGAATAGATACTTTTCTATCAACAACTTTCAGTGTACTTTTGTTTATTCCTTTTCCTTCTGAACCAAGAATAAGAACTGTTTTTTTATTAAATCTTTCGTCAAAAATATTTTTACTAGATGTTTCTTCCAAACCTACAATTTCAAAACCTCTTGATTTTAATTCATATATGGAATCATTTAAATGATTCACCTTTGATATTGGAATATAAAAAATTGCTCCTGCAGAGGCTTTAATAGTATCTGAATTTATCGAAGCACTACTGTTTTCAGGGACAATAATTCCATTTACTCCGGTGGCCAGTGAATTTCTGAAAATTGCCCCAAAATTTCTAACATCAGTTATACCGTCTAAAAGGAGATAAATTTGCTTTTCCTTTTTAAAATTTTTTTCAAGAAGGGTTTCAAACTTGAAATATTCGATAGGTGTTATTAATGCTGCAGCACCTTGGTGATTTTTTTTAGAGAGTTTGTCTATTTTTTTATTAGATGTAAAAATTAAATCTATATTTTTTTTAAAGGCATAATCCTCTACCTCTTTGAACAGTCTATTTTTTTTATTTTTTAAAAGCCAGATTTTCTCAATTTTGACATTTGCTCTTATTGCCTCAACAATAGGTCTTATTCCATAGATTATTTCATTTTCCATATTATGCTAAATTAAAAAGCCACTTAAAATAAGTGGCTTTTATTTTTAAACAATTCAAATTTATTGCCCTAGTAACTAGTGAATAATGCAGTTGGGGCAAAGAAATCTGGCAATGATGCAGGAATATTAGGATTTGTATCTAACTCACTCTGAGGATATAAATACCTCTGAGGGAAATTTGAAGCCCCAATAGCACCTTGTTTATTAGGAACAGAAATAGCATTTCTAGTTCTTCTCAAATCATGGAACGTGACAATCTCACCAATTAGAGCAATATACTTTTCCTCTAATATTTGAAGATGAAGTTCAGTTCCAGTTGCAGCAGAATCTGGGAAACCAGCGGCATCAGATGAATATTGAACTCTTTGATCGGCACGGACATTATTTAAATGTTGTCTAGCACCAGCTTCATCACCTTGCATGAATTTAGCTTCAGCCAAAATAAACTGAGTTTCTTGATAGCTAGCAAGTTGGAATGGAGCATCGATTTCAAAAACACCACCTGCGGTAGTATTTAAGGCAACTTCAGCACCACCAGAATCAGAAATGAAATAATAGTCATATTGAAGCTGTTGGCCTGGTGTAGCTAATCTCCTTGTTGCCGTACCATCCAAAAGATGGACCAAATGTGCATTGTTTGCTTTCAAATAGTCTTGTCTTTCATCAATAATAAACTGATAAAATAAATTTCTATTTTCTTGAGATGTACCATGCTGTGTTTCTAAGTCATCAGCACTAGAGGAAATTCCTTGATTTGCATGAGATATAGCGCTAGCATAGTTTCCAGCAAGCAAGCTGTATCTAGCAGCTAACGTGTGACCAGTAGCAGCCCATGTTCCTCCAGAAAGCCTATTACCACCAAAACCAGCAGCAATTGATGCAGTACCAACTAAAGCAATTCCTTGTTCTATAAGAGCAATCCCTCCATTTACTACATCTGCTTGAGAGTCGTAAACTGGATTAGGGTATTCATCAGGATTTACGGCTTGAGAGAATGGAACGTCACCATAAAGTGCAGCCATATCAGCGTAAAGTGCACCCTGTAGAATACTAGCAATTCCTTTAACAAGATTTCCAGCACTTTCATCATTTATAATTAACTGAGCTGTATTAATACCTTGTAAATATGTATCTCCCCACATGTCATTATAATTACCACGGTTAGGCGAGTAAGTATTCAAGGTCAAATATTGTCTATCAGCACCAGACATTGTGTTGGCAAATACACCAGCATAACGAGCATTGTTACTACCCATATGTTGCATAAAAGCCAACTGCGTTTGACCGATTATAAGGTCAGATGCAGCAACGATAAAGTTGTTTGGATCGTCATTTAGATCCTCTGTGTAACTTTCACAACTCCCCACTACAACGGCAGCGAAGAATGTTAATATATACTTATTTATTTTCATAATCTTAAAATTAAAATCCAAATCTTAGTGTTGTTAAAATTGATCTTGTACCAGGATTTGAAAAATATTCAAGTCCTCTTCCTCGAGAAGCACCAGTTAGGTTATTCTCAGGATCAAAACCTTCAATATTAGTCCATGTATACAAGTTTCTTCCTGACACTGAAAGCGATAAATTTGATAGACCAAGTCTTTCAATCAATGATTTATCGAAATCATATGTAAGAGATATTTCTCTAAGTTTTACCCAAGATCCATCTTCGATAAACTGAGTACCTACATCTCCAAAACCACCTCCATTAGCAGTCCACCACTCATGATCTACAGCAACTGGTCCGGCTCCAAAATCTTCAATATATCCTCTAAACTGAGCACCTGCTGGGATTTCATCACCCCAAGCATTGTAAATGGATGAACCTGTGTCATTCGGTGTTAAAATATCTGTTTCTTCATGAATTCCCCAGAATAACATTACCCCGTAAGTTCCATTCCAAATATCATTCCCTTGAGAAGTTTCAAATTGAGTAGTAAAATTGAAATTCTTATATCTCAAAGATGTTCCTAAACCTGCTCTAAAGTCAGGATTTGGGTCACCTGCTCCAACTAATTTTTCTGGATCAGCTTGAGGAAAACCATTTGAACCAAGAAGCAAGTTTCCGCCTCCGTCTTTCAAAAATTGACCACTTCTATGAACACCATAAGCATAACCTTCAGCAATACCGGATGATGTAGAAGTAAATCCATTTAATGCAAAATATGCAGCGCCATCTAAGTCTTCAACAATATTCTTGTTCTGAGTAAAACTACCGTTAATACCTAAACTGAAATCTTCAGAATCAATTAAATTAGCTGATAGGTCAATTTCTATTCCTGAGTTTGAAATAAGAGTAGCATTCTGGTAAGTGGTATTAAAACCTGAAGATGGTGTTATTGGAAGAGCCAATATTCCGTCTTCAGTTTTATTATCATAATACGTAAAACCAAGAGTTAGTTTATTGTTAAACAATCTACTATCGAATCCTATTTCAAATTCTTTTTTACGTTCCTCTTTTAAATCGGGATTACCTCTAGTAGTTGATTGAGTAAATGGATTACCATAAAGAGATCCATCTAAACCGTCTCCCCAACCAGAACCAATACCACCAGGACCTAAAACAGTTGATGTTATATATGCAGGTGGTGCTACACCAACTTCACCATAAGAAGCTCTTACTTTTAAAAAGTTAATAGCATCAACACCTACAAGGTCCGTCAATTTATAACCTACAGAAGCTGAAGGATAAAATATCGTTCCTCTATTAGGCATTGTTGAAAATGTTTCACCTCTACCGGATAATTCTATAAGTAGATTTTCACCAACATTTAAGTTTAAAACTCCATAAGCACCACTACTTCTTCTTAACTCAGTGAAAGCACTAGGGTTAGAGTTTTGTGAAGCTGCGTTTCCTGGATTCAAAAATTCTTGATCTGGGTTTGTAAATACAGCTTCAAATGCACTAAGTCTTCTATAATCCTGTTCGACCTGCTGAAAACCAACCGTATAATCTAAACCTATGTTACTAGTGATATCTATACCACCTGTAAAAAATGCGTTAAACTGTGCAAGTTTATTGCTTATTCTATCCTCGGCATAAGTTCCATTATTACCATCTCCTGCAGATCCAGGTGGTTGATAATCAACTCTGTTGTCTTGGTAATAATCCACACTATATCTTACTGCAAGATTTAAGTTGTCATTAAAACTATAGTTAACCTCAGGAGCAAATATGAATCTGTTTACATCATTTATGTTTTTTTGTTCATTTGTTGTCCATAAAGGATTATTATATGTAGGTGCTGCGTAATTAAAAGCACCCGAAGAAGTACTAAATGTTCTGTATGAACCAGTATCCCTTCTATAAGACCTGTGAGAGTTAGGTGTCACAGTAGTTACACCATCAATAGTTCTATAATTAGTTCCTTTATAGTCTCTAATATCAAAATCAGGAGAATTCCTTAAATAACCTAAATAAAGACCATTAAGATTTGATCCTGTTTGAACTCTATTAGAATCTATGTTTGTATAAGAGGATGATAGCTTAAATAATAATTTATCAGTAGCCTGAGTTGTATTATTTAATTTTAGAGAGGTTCTTGTATAATCAGAGTTACCCTTCATAATACCATCTTGATCTACATTTGATATTGAGATGTAAGTCCTATTTCTTTCACCATTATAAGCAAAACTAACAGAATTGTCATAAGTGTATCCGTTGCCAAAAACAGCATCTCTATTAATTTGGTTATAATCAGTCTTATCATTTTTACTAGTTATAACTCCATATTTTGTCCCATTCTCTGCTTCAAAATATCCACCTGATAAATCATATGTATCGGCACCTCCTGATCTTAAACTCATTTGGTCTCCAAAAGAAAAACCCGTGTTAGCCACGAATCTGCCTACACCTGGACTACCACCATACCATAGATCTGGAAAACCTTGGCCCCAAGAACCTTGTTTGTCCCATTCCATGTTAATCGTTTCAACAGATAAAGCTGATTTAGCATTTACACTCCATCCTTTTGGACTAGATGAACCTCTTTTAGTATTAATTACTAATACACCATTCGCAGCTCCTGTTCCATATATTGCAGCTGCAGCTGCACCTTTAATAACAGATATAGACTCTATATCGTCAGGATTAATATCATTTAATCTTGACTGTTGAACAACTCCTGCAGTATTACCACCAATATTATCATTAGAAATAATTGCACCATCTAAAACAATTAGAGGAGAAATATCTCCAAAAATTGTATTTTGACCACGAATTTGGATATATGCACCAGAACCTGGATCTCCAGCATTACGTGTAATATTTACACCAGATGTTTTACCAGACATACCTTGTAAAATACCTGATTCTCCAGAACGCTGTACATCATCTACTTCAATTTTTGTAGTAGATGTTAAATCATCGTCTTTCTTTTTTTCAAGTCCTAAAGCCGTAAGAACCACTTCTTCTAATTCAGTTCCAGATTCTAATGATACATTTATAGTATCATCACTTCCAACAGTTATTTCCTGTGAAGTGTAACCAACAAAACTAAATACAAGAGTAGATCCCTCACCAGCCTCGATAGAATAATTACCATCAAAGTCAGTTGTGACCCCATTACTAGTACCTTTTTCAACAACTGAAGCTCCAGGCAATGGTAATCCATCGCTGTCATTTACAATTCCTGAAATTGTTTTTTGAGCATGTGCTATTATTAACGAAAACATAATAGCCATACAGGTTAAAAAATATTTTTTCATACTTAATATATTAAATTTGGACTGCGAATATACAACAAAATTTAGTATATCATTAACATTTTTTTAGGAATATTTTTTTTAATACACTGATTATCAGAAGTAAATTGTGTTTAACACCTGCTTGATTTTTGAATTAATAACATGTATTACTTAAATTAAAAGCTTTAAATATTTATTAATAACTTGAAAATCAGATAATTAATTTTTTCCTCAAAAGTAAATTTTAGATTGATTAATTTACTTTAACAAAAATTTAGGATTCTAGAAAAAATAATACTAAATTTGCGGGCCTAAAAATCAATGATTTGTATGCCAACAATTGCTCAATTAGTTAGAAAAGGAAGATTAAGCATCACAAAAAAAAGTAAATCTGTTGCTCTTGATTCTTCACCTCAAAAAAGAGGAGTATGTACTAGAGTCTACACCACAACGCCTAAAAAACCAAATTCGGCGATGAGAAAAGTTGCAAGAGTAAGGTTGACTAATGGGAAAGAAGTCAATGCATATATACCAGGTGAGGGTCATAACTTACAAGAACATTCAATAGTGTTAGTCAGAGGAGGAAGAGTTAAAGATCTTCCTGGAGTAAGGTATCATATTGTTAGAGGTGCCTTGGATACGGCAGGTGTTGAAGGACGTCTTCAAAGAAGATCAAAATACGGAGCTAAAAAGCCAAAAAAATAAATTGTTGTTAAATGAGAAAAAAGCAATCAAAAAAGAGACCAATATTACCTGATCCTAAGTTTAATGATCAACTTGTAACTCGTTTTGTAAATAATTTGATGCTTCATGGAAAAAAATCTACAGCATACAGTTTATTTTATGATGCAATTGGGATTGTTGAAAAAAGAAAACAAAATGAAGAAAAAACTGCTATTGAGGTATGGAAAGACGCCTTATCAAATGTAATGCCTCATGTTGAAGTTCGTAGTAGAAGAATAGGGGGCGCAACTTTTCAAATTCCAATGCAAATTAGACCCGACCGTAAAGTATCTTTAGCTATAAAATGGTTAATAGGTTTTGCTAGGAAGAGAAATGAAAAGTCAATGTCGGAAAAATTGGCAAATGAAATCTTGTCTGCTTTTAAAGAGGAGGGTGCAGCCGTAAAGAAAAGAGTTGATACTCATAAAATGGCCGAGGCAAACAAAGCTTTTTCACACTTTAGATTCTAAATAAAAAATGGCAAGAGATTTAAAATATACCAGGAATATAGGGATTGCAGCACATATTGATGCAGGCAAAACCACCACTACCGAAAGAATACTTTTTTACACTGGTGTGAGCCACAAAATTGGAGAAGTCCATGACGGAGCTGCAACTATGGATTGGATGGAACAGGAACAAGAGAGAGGTATTACAATTACATCAGCTGCAACAACATGTAATTGGAATTTTCCTACTGAACAAGGTAAAACTTTACCTGATTCAAAGGATTACCATTTCAATATAATTGATACTCCTGGACATGTTGACTTTACAGTTGAGGTAAATAGATCACTTAGAGTTTTAGATGGACTTGTTTTCCTTTTCTCTGCCGTTGATGGAGTTGAACCTCAATCAGAAACAAATTGGAGACTCGCTGATAATTATAAAGTCCCTAGAATTGGATTTGTAAATAAAATGGATAGACAGGGCTCCAACTTTCTTGGTGTATGCCAACAAGTTAAGGATATGCTTAAATCAAACGCTGTTCCAATTGTTTTAAATATTGGAGATGAAGAGGATTTTAAAGGAATTATTGACCTAGTTAAAAATAGAGCTATCGTTTGGCACGAAGAAAATTTTGGTTCTACTTTCGATGTAGTTGACATTCCTGATAACTTAAAAGATGAGGCAGAAAAACTTAGAGGTGAATTAATTGAAGCCGTGGCTGAATATGATGAGAATCTACTGGAAAAATATTTTGAAGATCCTAATTCTATTTCAGAAGATGAAGTCCATGACGCCCTTAGAGCTGCAACCCAGGAAATGAAAATTATTCCAATGATTTGCGGTTCATCATTTAAAAATAAAGGTGTTCAATTTCTTTTGGATGCTGTTTGTAGATATTTACCATCCCCAGAAGATAAAAAAGCAATTTCTGGAATAGATCCTAAAACAGATAAGGAATCCTTAAGAAAGCCATCCAAAGATGAACCATTTGCAGCCTTAGCATTTAAGATTGCAACTGATCCATATGTTGGTAGGCTTGCATTTTTTAGAGCTTATTCAGGAAGATTAGATGCTGGATCATATATTTTGAACAACCGAACAGGGAATAAAGAAAGAATTTCAAGAATTTATCAAATGCACTCCAATAAGCAAAACTCAATCGATTACATTGAAGCTGGCGATATTGGAGCTGCTGTTGGGTTTAAAGATATCAAAACAGGCGACACTCTCTCAAACGAAAAATCTCCTATAATCCTTGAGAGCATGGATTTCCCTGATCCTGTCATAGGGATTGCAGTAGAACCCAAAACTAAGGCAGATGTCGATAAACTCGGAATGTCATTAGCTAAACTTGCTGAAGAAGACCCGACATTTCAAGTTAAAACTGATGAAGCTTCAGGACAAACAGTTATTTCGGGAATGGGGGAATTGCATTTGGATATTATAGTTGATCGACTTAAACGTGAATTTAAAGTTGAAGTAAACCAAGGTAAACCTCAGGTTCAATATAAAGAAGCTTTGACTGCCTCTGCTGACCACAGAGAAGTTTACAAAAAACAAACTGGTGGTAGGGGAAAGTTTGCTGACATAATATTTACAATCGAGCCTGGAGATGAATCCAAAACAGGTTTGGAATTTATTAATGAAATTAAAGGTGGTAATGTTCCTAAAGAATATATACCATCAGTTGAAAAGGGATTTAGAGATTCTATGTTAAATGGGCCACTTGCTGGTTTCGAAATTGATTCAATGAAGATTACCCTTAAAGACGGATCTTTTCATCCAGTAGATTCTGATTCTTTATCTTTTGAATTAGCTGCTAAGCTAGGTTTTAAAGAAGCTGCAAAATCAGCTAAAGCTGTTATTATGGAGCCCATAATGAAGTTGGAAGCCATTACCCCAGAAGAGAACATGGGAGACATAGTTGGAGATTTAAATAGGAGAAGGGGACAAGTAAATTCTATGGATGATAGAGCAGGTTCCAAAGTTGTTAAGGCAGAAGTTCCGTTGTCAGAAATGTTTGGATATGTAACTTCTCTAAGAACTTTATCTTCTGGTAGAGCAACTTCCACGATGGAATTTTCGCATTATTCTGAAACTCCTACAAATGTCTCAGAAACAGTTATTTCAGAAATCAAAGGTCAAAGTGAATAAATAAAAAAATGAGTCAGAAAATAAGAATCAAATTAAAATCTTACGATTATAATCTAGTTGACAAGTCTGCAGAGAAAATTGTCAAAACAGTAAAGACTACTGGAGCTGTAGTAACTGGCCCAATACCATTACCAACTCATAAAAAAATATTTACTGTCCTGAGATCTCCTCATGTAAATAAAAAATCTAGAGAGCAATTTAAACTAAGCTCTTACAAAAGATTATTGGATATTTATAGTTCCTCTTCAAAAACTATTGATGCCCTAATGAAACTAGAATTGCCAAGCGGTGTTGAAGTAGAAATAAAAGTATAAAATATGTCTGGTTTAGTTGGAAAAAAAATAGGTATGACTAGTCTCTTTGATGATAAAGGAAAAAACATTCCATGCACAATTATTGAGGCAGGACCGTGTATTGTTACCCAGATAAAAAATAATGTCAAAGACGGTTATGAATCTTTACAATTATCTTTTGAAGAAAAAAAGAAAAAACTGACTAATAAATCTCTCACAGGTCATTTTGAAAAGGCCAAAACAACTCCTAAGAAAAAATCTATGGAATTTAAAAGTTTCGGTCAAGATTTCAATTTGGGAGACAAAATTAATGTTGATTTATTTCAAGAGGGCGAGTTCGTTGATATCTCAAGTATTTCCAAAGGTAAAGGTTTCCAAGGAGTTGTTAAACGTCATGGATTTAGTGGTGTAGGACAAGCTACACATGGTCAACACAATAGGTTAAGAGCTCCAGGATCTATAGGAGCCGCTTCATATCCTGCGAGAGTGTTTAAAGGGATGAAAATGGCAGGTAGAATGGGAGGAAAGAAGGTAAAAGTTTTAAATCTTAAAATATTTAAAATTTTACCAGAAAAAAATATAATAATAGTTAAGGGTGCAGTTCCTGGTCACAATAATTCTTATTTAAAAATTGAAAAATAATGAAATTAAAAGTTATTGACATAAAAGGAAAAGATACAGGTAGAAAAATTTCACTTCCGAATAAGATATTTGATGTTGAACCAAATAATCAGGCTATTTATTTAGATATAAAAGCTCAAATGGCAAACAAACGACAAGGTACTCACAAATCAAAGGAGAGGTCAGATATCACCGGAAGTAATAGGAAAATTAAAAAACAAAAGGGTACAGGTTCAGCTCGAGCTGGTTCGATTAAAAATCCCATTTTTAGAGGAGGTGGTAGAGTTTTTGGTCCTAGAGTAAGGGATTATTCCCAAAAAATAAATAAAAAGATAAAAAGTATTGCCAAAAAGTCAGCACTTAGCATTAAGGCTAAATCAAATTCAATTTTTGTAGTCGAAGAGTTTTCATTTGAGAAACCTAATACAAAGGGGTTGTATGATTTTTTAAAGCTAATAAATATTGATACAAAAAACTCACTCTTAGTATTTGCTGAGGAAAATAAAAACGTATATTTGTCCTCGCGAAATTTGAAAAAAGCTGAAACTGTAATTGCTTGTGAATTAAATACTTATTTAATTTCTAAAGCTCAAAATTTAGTTTTTTTTGAATCTTCGCTGCCTAAATTAGAAAAGCATTTAATTTGAATCTATGAATATTATAAAAAAACCAATTGTTTCTGAAAAAGCAACTAACATGAATGAACTAGATAATTGCGTCTCATTTATTGTTGACACGAGAGCAAACAAGATTCAAATTAAAAAGGCTATTGAGGATTCATATAACGTTACTGTTCAAAAAGTTCGTACCATGATATATGCTCCTGTAAGAAAAAATAAGTATACCAAAACTGGCATGCAAAAAAGCAAGAGTTCATCATTAAAAAAAGCCATCGTTCAATTAGCAGATGAAGATAATATAGATTTTTATTCAAATATTTAATCATTTATTATGTCAGTCAAAAAACTTAAACCCATATCAAACGCACAAAGATTTAGAGTTGTAAATGATTTTGATATGATTACTGCTTCTAAACCTGAAAGGTCTTTATTGTCTCCTAAAAAAAGGACTGGTGGCAGAAACAACAAAGGAAGAATGACTGTAAGACACATTGGTAGAGGTCATAAAAGACAATACAGGATTATTGATTTTAAAAGAGATAAACATGATACGCCAGGAGAAATAATATCAATTGAATATGACCCAAATCGCTCTTCTTTTATAGCCTTGATTAAGTATCCTGATGGAGAAAAAAGATATATAGTTGCACAAAGTGGTATCAAAATTGGGCAAAATGTTACTTCTGGAATTGATAATGTTAGTCCTGATTTAGGAAATTCCATGCCCTTATCCTTGATTCCACTTGGTACTATAATTTCTTGCGTGGAACTTGTACCTGGAAAGGGAGCTAACATCGCTAGAAGTGCTGGATCTTTTGCGCAACTTATGGCTAGAGAAGATAAGTATGCAACTGTAAAATTACCATCTGGTGAAACACGAATGATTTTATCAAAATGTTTCGCAACCATCGGTGCTGTATCCAACTCAGATCATCAGTTGGTTGTTTCTGGTAAAGCAGGAAGATCAAGATGGTTAGGAAGAAGACCTAGGACAAGGCCAGTAGCTATGAACCCTGTTGACCATCCAATGGGAGGTGGAGAAGGTAGAGCATCTGGAGGGCATCCTAGAAATAAAAATGGTGTTCCAGCAAAAGGTTTTAAAACTCGTTCTAAAACCAAAAAAAGTAACAAGTTTATTATAGAAAGAAAAAAGAAATAATATGCCAAGATCATTAAAAAAGGGACCATTTGTAAGACATAGTTTGGAAAAAAAAGTTTCAAATAATATTGAATCTGGTAAAAAGGAAGTGATCAAAACATGGTCTAGAGCTTCATTAATTACACCTGATTTTGTAGGACAAACTATTGGGGTTCACAATGGCAGACAATTTATTCCAGTATATATTACTGAAAATATGGTTGGACACAAACTAGGAGAATTTTCTCCTACAAGATCTTTTAGAGGTCATTCGGGAGGAAAGAAATAATTAAAAATGGGAATTAGAAAACGAAATAAAGCAAATGTTTTAAAGGCTCAAAAAAAGAAATTGGCTATAGCTAAATTGAGAAATTGTCCTATATCACCAAGGAAAATGAGATTGGTGGCTGATTTACTTCGTGGTAAGGAGGTAGGCTATGCGTTGAATATTTTAAAATTTAATCCCAGACACGCTGCAAAATACTTAGAAAAACTTTTACTTTCTGCAGTATCTAATTGGCAATCAAAGAATGAAGATAAAAGTATTGAAAATACTAATATTTTTATTAATGAAATTAAAGTTGATGGTGGAAGAATGCTCAAAAGACTTAGACCTGCTCCTCAGGGCCGTGCTCATAGAATAAGAAAGAGATCTAATCATGTAACAGTAGTTCTTGAATCTAACAATGAATTGAAATAAAATGGGACAAAAAACAAATCCAATAGGTAATCGTTTAGGTATAATTAGAGGTTGGGATTCTAATTGGTATGGAGGCAAAGATTATGGTGATAAATTGGCAGAAGACCAAAAGATAAGAAAGTATATTTTTGTTAGACTCAACAAGGCTAGTGTTTCTAATGTGATAATTGAAAGGACTTTGAAAATTATTACTATTACTATAACTACAGCTAGACCAGGTATCATTATCGGAAAAGCAGGGCAAGAAGTCGATAAATTAAAAGAGGAACTAAAAAAAATCACCGGCAAAGAAATACAAATCAACATTTTTGAAATTAAAAGACCTGAATTAGATGCTAAACTTGTTGGTGCTAGTATAGCAAGACAAATTGAAGCTAGAATTTCATATAGGAGAGCTATAAAAATGGCAATTGCTGCTGCTATGAGGATGAACTCGGAAGGCATTAAAGTTCAAATATCAGGAAGATTAAATGGTGCTGAGATGGCTAGGTCAGAATCATATAAAGAGGGAAGAATTCCTCTATCAACATTTAGGGCTGACATCGATTATTCCATACAAGAAGCACATACTACTTATGGTAGAATAGGAATAAAAGTCTGGATTATGAAAGGTGAAGTTTATGGCAAGCGTGAGCTTTCCCCGTTAGTTGGAATGAACAAGAAAAATAATCAATTAAATAAAGGTTTAAACCAAAGAAAAAAAGTTAGAAGTTAAGTAATGTTACAACCAAAAAAAACAAAATTTCGTAAAGCTCAAAAAGGACGAATGAAAGGTCTTTCACAAAGAGGGCATAGGCTTTCTGATGGAATGTTTGGTATAAAATCATTGGATTCTAAATTTATTACATCTAGACAAATCGAGGCTGCAAGAATTGCAGCTACTCGATATATGAAGCGTGAAGGACAACTATGGATAAAAATTTTCCCAGATAAGCCCATTACAAAAAAACCTTTAGAAGTAAGGATGGGTAAAGGTAAAGGCGCTCCTGAATATTTTGTTGCCGTTGTTAGACCTGGAAGAATTCTTTTTGAAGTTGCAGGTGTTAGCCATATTATTGCTAAAGAAGCTTTAAGACTAGCTGCACAAAAGCTTCCTGTTAAAACTAAATTTATAATTGCAAACGATTATAGCAAAGAAAATTAAAATGAAGCAATCTGAGATATCAAAATTAAACCTAAAAGATTTGGAAGTTAAAATTACTGAATTAAAGAAAAAATTATTTGACTTAAAGATGTCCAGTTATGTTTCAGAATTGGAAAATCCAATTCAAATTAGAAATACTAGAAGAATAATTGCAAGACTTAAAACTGCAAAGACAAAATTGATAAAAGATTTGATTAATTAATATGGGAGATAGAAAATTAAGAAAAGAGAGAATTGGTGTTGTGACGAGCAATAAAATGCAGAATTCTATTGTTGTTTCGGAAGTTAGACGTGTAAAACACCCAAAGTATGGAAAATTTGTCCTTAAAACTAAAAAATATGTAGCCCATGATCAAAAAAATGATTGTGGATTAGGTGACAAAGTCCGTATAATGGAAGTTAAGCCAATGAGCAAAACAAAGTCATGGAGATTAATGCAAATTATTGAAAGAGCTAAATAAATGTTACATCAAGAATCAAAATTAAAGGTTGCCGATAATACTGGTGCAAAAGAAGTACTGACAATAAGAGTTTTAGGGGGTACTAAAAAAAGATATGCATCCATTGGTGATAAGATCGTTGTAACAATTAAAGAGTCTACTCCTTCTGGAACCATGAAAAAGGGACAAGTGACAAAAGCTGTTGTTGTTAGAACGGTCAAAGAAATTAGAAGACAAGATGGATCTTATATACGTTTTGATGATAATGCCTGCGTTTTACTTAATCCTTCTGATGAAATGATTGGGACTAGAGTGTTTGGGCCAGTAGCAAGAGAATTAAGAGAAAAAAAATTTATGAAAATTGTTTCACTAGCCCCAGAAGTTTTATAAGTTATGAGAAAGTTTAAAATTAAAGTTGGAGATAATGTTAAGGTAATTGCTGGTTCCAGTAAGGGTTCTGAGGGTAAAGTAGTAAACATTATTAAAAAAAGAGAAAAAGTTGTTATCGAGGGTCTAAATTTGGTCAAAAAACATATAAAACCGAATTCTAAAAACCCTCAGGGAGGAATTGAAGAAAAAGAATCTCCAATACATATTTCAAATGTGTGCCTTATAAATAATAATTCTATTAAGGAAAATCCCAAAAAGCAAAAAAAATCAAAAGTTTTAAATAGTAAGAAAAAAGCATGACAACAACTTATATTCCTAGGCTAAAAAATGAGTTTGACAATTCTGTATCTAAGTCGTTGATGAACGAATTTAGTTATAATAGCACTATGCAGATTCCTAGAATTATAAAAATTATTTTAAGTAGAGGCGTTGGAGCCGCAGTTGCTGACAAAAAACTTGTTGACCAAGCGGTTGAAGAACTAACTCTTATTTCAGGACAAAAAGCTGTTCCAACTCTTTCAAAAAAAGATGTTGCTTCTTTCAAATTAAGAAAAGGAATGCCTATTGGTGCTAAAGTAACGTTGAGGGGTAATAAGATGTTTGAATTTTTGGATAGACTTATTTCAATCGCATTACCGAGAGTTAGAGATTTTCACGGTATTAAATCTAGTGGTTTTGATGGCAGAGGCAATTACACTTTAGGAATAACCGAGCAGATTATTTTTCCAGAAATAGATATAGATAAAGTAAATAAAATATCAGGGATGGATGTTACTTTTGTAACCTCTGCTTCAACTGATAATGAAGCAAAGTCTTTATTAAGTTTAATAGGATTACCATTTAAAAAGAAATAATATGGCAAAAGAGTCAATGAAGGCACGAGAAATAAAACGTGCAAAAATTGTTAAAAAATATGAAGCTAGGAGAAAAGCTTTGAAAGACGAAAAAGATTACGTAGCTCTTCAAAAGTTACCAAGAAACGCTTCGCCAGTAAGATTGCATAATCGATGCAAAATAACTGGAAGACCTAAAGGATACATAAGACAATTTGGATTATCAAGAGTGATTTTTAGAGAAATGGCTAATAAAGGTTTGATTCCTGGTTTAACAAAAGCAAGCTGGTAAAATATTATATTATGAACACAGATACAATAGCAGATTATCTTACCAGAATCAGGAATGCCTGTCTTGCAAAACATAAGGTTGTTGAAATTCCTGCTTCTAACACAAAAAAAGAAATCACAAAGATATTATATGATCAAGGATTTATTCTAAGTTACAAGTTTATGGAAACCTCAAATAAACAAGGTAAAATTAAAATTGCATTAAAATATGATCAGCAAACAGGAGAATCAATAATAAAAAAGATAAATCGTATTTCCACTCCAGGATTGAGAAAATATTCCAATGCTAAGAGTTTCCCAAGAATTTTAAATGGCCTAGGGATATCAATTATTTCAACCTCAATGGGTGTAATGACTGGAAAAGAAGCAAAGAAAAAAAATATTGGTGGGGAAGTAATTTGTTATTTATATTAAATTTTGAATATGTCTAGAATAGGAAATAATCCAATTAAAGTGCCTGAGGGTGTAAACATAAACCTCAAAGATCAAAAGATAATTGTAAGTGGAAAATTAGGATCACTAGAACAAGATTTTCATGATATAAATATTAATCTTGAAAATAACTTAATTACTTTAAGTAGAAATTCTGAGGCAAATGACATAAAGTCTAAACATGGTTTATACAGGTCATTAATAAACAACATGGTTACAGGTGTAAGTTCTGGTTTTACTAAAGAACTTGAGTTAGTAGGTGTTGGTTACCGCGCCTCTGTTCAAGGTCAAAGATTAGATCTTTCACTTGGATTTTCTCATAATATTTTATTTGAAATTGCACCAGAAGTTAAAATTGAGACAGTCTCTGAAAAAGGTAAAAATCCGATTATTAAATTAGCTTCTCATGACAAGCAACTATTAGGGTTTGTTGCAGCAAAAATTAGATCTTTCAGAAAACCAGAACCTTATAAAGGTAAAGGTATAAGGTTTGTAGGAGAACAAGTAAGAAGAAAAGCAGGTAAATCAGCATAAATTTTCAATATTATGACTATAAAAACTAAAAGAAGAACAAAAATTAGACTCAAGTTAAAAAAAACAATTAGGGGTAACAGTGCTATGCCTCGTTTATCAGTATTTAGGAGTAATAAAAATATTTATGCTCAGATAATAGATGACATAAAAGGAAACACATTAGTATCAGCATGTTCTAATAGTAAAGATTTTGATAAATTTGAAAATAAAAATAAAGCAGCGCTAGAAGTAGGAAAAATAATCGCTAAAAAAGCTGTCAAAAAAGGAATAAGTTTAGTGAAATTTGATCGTGGAGGATATCTCTATCACGGTAGAGTAAAGTCGCTTGCTGATGGTGCTAGAGAGGGTGGCCTAAAATTTTAAAATATGTATAAAAATTATAAAAGTATTGAATTTGTTAAACCAGGTGGGCTAGATCTCAAAGACAAATTGGTTGGAGTTCAAAGGGTAACAAAAGTTACTAAAGGGGGGAGAGCTTTTGGATTTTCAGCCATAGTTGTTGTTGGAGATGAGGACGGAATTGTTGGTCATGGTTTAGGTAAATCCAAGGAAGTTTCTGAGGCTATATCTAAAGCGGTCGAGGATGCTAAAAAAAATTTAATTCGAATTTCTTTAAAAAAAGGAACTATCCCTCACGAACAGAATGGAAAATTTGGTGGAGCTAGAGTATTTATTAAGCCCGCTTCTGAAGGAACCGGAGTTATCGCTGGAGGAGCTGTTAGGGCTGTACTTGAATCAGTAGGGGTTCAAAATGTACTTTCCAAATCACAAGGTTCATCGAATCCACATAATGTAGTAAAAGCTACTTTTGATGCTTTATTAAATTTGAGAAGTCCAGAAAAAATTGCTAAACAAAGAGGTATCTCTATAGATAAACTTTTTAATGATTAATACAATGGAGAAAGTTAAAATAAAACAAATAAGAAGTAGTATAAAGAATTTAAAAAAACAGAAACTTACACTTATTGCACTTGGTTTAAGAGGAATTGGTAAGGAAGTAATACATAAATACACTTCAAATATTAAGGGTATGGTTGAAAAAGTCAATCATCTGGTAGAAGTCACTAAAATTTAACCTAATGAATTTAGATAACATAACACCAATTAAAGGTTCTAATAAAAAAGCTTCCAAGAGGTTAGGTAGAGGACAGGGTTCTGGAAAAGGGGGAACATCTACAAGAGGTCATAAAGGTGCAAAATCTAGATCTGGATATTCAAAAAAAATTGGATTTGAAGGAGGTCAAATGCCTTTACAAAGAAGGATTCCTAAATTTGGTTTTAAAAATATCAACAGAGTCGAATATGAAGTTTTAAATCTTGAAAATATTCAGGAATTAATTTCAAATAAGAAGATTAAAGATAAATTGGATGCTGAGAAAATCTATTCCTTGGGTTTAGCTAAAAAGAATAGTTTAGTAAAGATTTTGGCTAAAGGAAAAATATCGTCACCAGTTAAAATAACTGCTCATAAGTTTTCAAAGAAAGCACAAAAAGAAATTGAGTCGGCTGGAGGAGAAGTAAATTTAATTTTGTCAAATGGGTAAATTTATTCAAGCACTTATAAATATTTACAAGATTGAAGAACTAAGAATTAGGATAGGTGTTACTTTATCTATTTTGCTAGTTTATCGAGTAGGTGCACAAATTACACTCCCAGGTATAGATGCACTTCAACTTGCTGAATTGGGTAATAGAACAGGCGGTGGAGGTCTTCTTGGAGTATTAAATATGTTTACAGGAGGAGCATTTGCCAATGCCTCAGTTTTCGCTCTTGGCATAATGCCTTACATTTCTGCTTCAATTGTTGTTCAACTTATGGGGGTAGCTCTACCATATCTGCAGAAGCTTCAAAAAGAAGGAGAAAGTGGTAGAAAAACATTAAATCAAATTACAAGATGGTTGACAATTGCTATATGTGTTGTTCAGGCGCCTGCGTATCTTTATGGTCTAAGCTCATTGGGGGTACCAGATTCAGCATTTGTTTTGGGTAAGGGATTTTCTTTCATGATACCATCTGTTATTATTTTAGTTACAGGAACAATATTTGCAATGTGGCTTGGGGAAAAAATTACTGACAAAGGAATAGGAAACGGGATATCCTTGCTAATAATGGTGGGTATAATTGCAACATTACCAATGTCTTTTACTCAAGAGGTTGTCTCAAGAGTATCAGAAAATAATGGAGGATTAATTCTAATTTTAATTGAAATGATATTATGGATTATTATAATTTTATTATCAATTCTTCTTGTTTTGGCCGTGAGACAAATACCTGTTCAGTATGCGAGAAGAGCACAAATGGGAGCCAATAATTCTAATATTTTTGGAAGAAGACAATATATACCACTCAAATTAAATGCTTCAGGAGTGATGCCAATTATTTTTGCTCAAGCAATAATGTTTGCCCCTAGTTATATTGGGGGATTAATTGGAAACAACGAAGTTGGTCAATGGATTCAAGTTAACTTTTCAGATATTTTTGGTCTTTGGTATAATATTGTTTTTGGATTGCTCATAGTTATTTTTACTTTTTTTTACACAGCTATAACAGTACCAACAAATAAAATGTCAGATGATTTAAAAAGGAGTGGAGGTTTTGTACCTGGTATTAGGCCAGGTAATGAAACTAGTGAATTTTTGGATAATGTTATGTCTCAAATCACTTTTCCAGGATCATTGTTTTTAGCTGCTCTGGCTGTTTTTCCAGCGATTGTTGTAAAACTGATGGGTATGCAACAAGGATGGGCTTTATTTTACGGCGGAACATCATTACTAATAATGGTTGGTGTAGCTATTGATACAATTCAGCAAGTAAATTCATATTTATTAAACCGTCACTATGATGGACTTATGAAAACTAGTAGTAACAGAAAAATTTCAATATAAAATGCCTAAACAAGAAGCGATTGAACAAGAAGGAAAAATAATTGAAGCTCTCTCTAATGCTATGTTTAGAGTTGAACTTGAGAATGGACATGTTGTAACTGCGCATATATCTGGTAAAATGAGACTTCATTATATTAAACTTTTACCAGGCGATAAAGTAAAACTTGAAATGAGTCCCTATGATTTAACTAAAGCAAGAATAACTTTTAGATTTTAATTTATAATTATGAAAGTAAAAAC
>CEVS01046842.1_pt1 | contig 23151 bp, 27 predicted proteins | sample 361571 | NCBI WGS metagenome assembly CEVS01 (sample SAMEA2623850, study PRJEB7988) | marine metagenome | isolation source: saline water (ENVO:00002010), including | reverse complement strand
TGGGATTTAGATTATGGTAAATTAATTATCATAGGTCTATGTATATATATTGCAATCGCTGTAAGTGGTTGTCATTCAATTGGAGGTTAGTGGCTACTTTTCGGTGTGCGAGTAGCCATTTTAATTATAGGAGATACTAATGATACATTTTTATCCTGTACCTTGTCCTCATTGTCCTACTAAACAGGAATGTAGGGATAATGGTAAGTGTGCGAAGGAGTAGTTGATGGCAGTAAATGCAGCAAAAAACTACACGCAACCTAAAAAGCGTAAAGCTATATTTAATAGAATTAAAGCAGGGAGTAAGGGTGGAAAACCTGGTCAATGGTCTGCCCGTAAAGCTCAAATGTTAGCCAAGCAATATAAAGCTTCTGGTGGTGGTTATAAATCGTAAAGGAGATACAGTATGCCGCAAGGAAAAGGAACTTATGGATCAAAGGTGGGAAGACCACCAAAAAAGAAAACAGGAATGATGTATGGTGGAATGGCATCTAAGAAAAAGACTGCTATGAACAAAGGTGGTATGCCTATGGGCAAAGATCCTAAAACAGGAAAGATGATGCCTAAGTTTGCAATGGATGGCAAAGGCAAAATGAATATGGGTGGCATGGCTAAAAAAAAGATGGGTATGTCTAAAGGTGGTAGTCCGAAAAAAAAAATGACAAGAAAGGGTGCGTAACAATCGCAATTGTATCAACTAATGGCACTCGCAAAAAGTCAAAAAAGTCTTAAAGATTGGGGCAAGCAAAAGTGGAGAACATCTTCAGGTAAACCTTCAAAAGGTAAGCGAAGATATCTCCCTGATGCTGCTTGGAAATCATTGAGTGCGTCAGAGAAGGCGGCTACTAATAAAGCTAAAGCTAAAGGCAATAGACAAGGTAAGCAATTTGTAAAGCAACCTAAAAAAATTGCGAAAAAAACGAGAGCATACAGATAATGGCTACATCACCAGCATGGCAAAGAAAAGAAGGTAAATCTAAAAGTGGTGGACTCAATGCAAAAGGAGTCGCATCTTATAGACGAGCTAATCCTGGATCTAAGTTAAAAACAGCAGTTACTACTAAACCTTCTAAATTAAAGAAGGGTTCTAAAGCTGCAAACAGACGAAAATCTTTTTGTTCTAGAATGAAAGGAATGAAATCAAAGTTGACCTCTGCAAAAACAGCTAGAGATCCTGATTCTAGAATTAATAAATCATTGAGGAAATGGAATTGTTAGGTAGTATTACAACAATACTAAGTTCAGTTGGTGGACTCGCTACAAGTTACATAGATGGGAAGACGGCTGTGCAAAAAGCTGAAGCACAGATTCGTATGAAGGAAGCAACAGGCGAAATTGATTGGGAGCTTGCTGCTATACGTGCTACACAAAGCAGCTGGAAAGATGAATGGCTAACAATTTTGTTCTCTCTCCCGCTGATTCTATGTTTCTGCGGTGATTGGGGGCGACAGATCGTGACTGATGGGTTTATTGCATTGCAGAATATGCCGGATTGGTATCAGATAAGTTTGGGGGCGATAGTAGCTGCATCGTTTGGGGTTCGATCTGTTAGTAAGTTTTTTGGAATGAAGAAGAGGTGATACACATTCGCTATGTGCAAAATTACATAGGCGATAAAAGGTATCCATTAGACAGTTTAAAGCATAAGAGTGATCACGTTAGAAGAAGAGAGATGAGAAATGAGTTATACATTAAGTACAAGAAGTTTAGAGAGATTGAACGGCGTAAACGAATCATTAGTGAATATCGTAAAAAACGCAATAAAGACGACAAAAGTTGATTTTGGAGTCACTTGCGGTTTGCGGACAAAAAGTGAGCAGGCTGAGTTAGTCAAAAAGGGTGCGTCACAAACAATGAACTCCCGTCATCTGCCACAAGAAGCAACAGGCATGAGCCATGCAGTCGATTTAGTCGCTTATATTTCAGGACGAGTATCGTGGGAGTTGAATCTGTACGATGACATTGCTGATGCTATAAAAGATGCAGCCATTAAAGAAGGTAAATCTATTCGATGGGGAGCAGCGTGGCATAAGCCTTTGAACGAGTGGGATGGTACTGCTGGAGATTTGATGAATGAATATATAGATAAACGCCGGTCGCAAGGCAGACGGCCGTTCATAGATGCCCCACATTTTGAGTTAGTATAATGGGTATGTGGCTTCCAATTATATTGATGTGTTCATCACCTTATGCACAGACTTGTACTGTTATAACAGGTTTAGAACTTGTTGCAACACAGAAACAATGTTTTGAAGAGTCGATAAAAAAAGCAAAGATAGCAATGGAGAGTCCTACTGTCTTTCAAGCAAAACCGATGTGTCAGATTATACCTAATAAAGTATTGCCAGAAAAAGGAAAAGATATATAATGCCAAGAGAGTTGACAGAAAAGCAAAGATTGTTCTTAGATGTTTTGTTTGACAAAGCACAAGGCAGTATTGTGCAAGCTAAAAAATTAGCAGGTTATTCAGATGGTACATCATCTTCTGAAGTTGTTCGTAGTTTAAAAGATGAAATTAATGAAGCGACTAGAGAATACTTAGCCCGTGTAGCTCCTAAAGCTGCCTTTTCAATGGCTAATGTCTTAGATGATCCTACAGAGTTAGGCATTAAAGAAAAGATAGTTGCAGCTAAAGATTTGTTAGATAGAACAGGACATGCTAAAACTGAAAAGATGGAAGTAAGTTCATCTACAGGTTTGTTTATATTGCCACCTAAAGATTCAGATGCCCCACAGACGTAACTATAAAAAAGAATATAAGCAATATCACGAAACACCTTTACAGAAAAAGAAAAGGGCATCTCGTAATAAAGCAAGAAGATCTTTTGAAAAAGCAGGTTTAGTATCTAAAGGTGATGGCAAACATGTAGATCATAAAGATATGAATCCATTAAATAATTCAAAGAAAAATTTGCGAATCTTAGCTAAAAGAAGAAATGTAAGAATGCAACCTAAAACTAAGACTAGGAGAAAATGAAGACAGAAAGTATAGGATATTGGGATTTACCACAGCCTGATATAAAAGGTTACACAGATCAATGGTTGCCTATTCCTAAAATGGCAAGAACGATACCATTTGGTTATGTAGAAGATCCTGATGATTCAACTATTCTTAGACCTATTAAAAATGAATTAGATGCACTTGAAAAAGCTAAAAGGTATTTAGGACAATATAGTTATAGAGAAATAGCTAATTGGTTGTCTAAGCAAACAGGACGATACATATCACACGTAGGATTGAGAAAACGAGTACAAGATGAACGAAGACGTAAGAAAACAGCTTCAGTTAAACGTCAGTATGCCAAAAGGTACGAAGAAATCATCAAAGCGGCAGAAAAAATTGAAACCGAAAGAGTCGGTGCAAGTAAAACCACAGATTGAAGAAATCAAAGTTCCTGAAACAAAGTCTGATCCATATGAGGGCAGACAGGTTATATTTGAACCTAATCCTGGTCCACAGACAGAGTTTCTAGCATCTATTGAACGAGAAGTGTTATATGGCGGTTCTGCAGGAGGGGGCAAGTCGTATGCAATGTTAGCGGATCCATTACGCTATATTATGCATCCTCAATTTTCAGGATTGTTAGTTAGACATACAACTGAAGAATTAAGAGAACTTGTTTGGAAATCACAAGAACTGTATCCTAAAGTTATACCTAATATAAAATGGTCAGAACGAAAGATGCAATGGGTAGCTCCTTCAGGTGGCAGATTATGGTTTTCATATCTAGATAGAGAAGAAGACGTATTAAGATATCAAGGTTTAGCATTTAGTTGGATTGGATTTGATGAGCTTACACAATGGTCTACACCTTTTGCATGGAACTATTTACGTTCACGTTTACGTACTGCTAGTCCTGACTTGCCTATCTTTATGAGAGCAACTACAAACCCCGGTGGTATAGGACATCAATGGGTTAAGAAAATGTTTATTGATCCTTCTCCATATAATAGATCATTTTGGGCAACAGATATAGAAACAGGTGAAAATCTTTCATATCCTAAAGGACATAGTAAAGAAGGTCAACCATTATTTAAACGTAGATTTATACCAGCTAGATTATTTGACAATCCATATTTAGCTGAATCAGGTGAATACGAAACAATGCTATTATCTTTACCTGAACATCAAAGAAAACAATTACTAGAAGGGGATTGGGATGTTAATGAAGGTGCCGCTTTTTCAGAGTTTAATAGAGATATTCATGTCGTTGATCCATTTTCTATTCCGAAAACTTGGAAGAGATTTAGGGCTTGTGACTATGGGTATGGAAGTTATAGTGGCATATTGTGGTTTGCTATAAGTCCTAGTGATCAGTTAGTAGTATACAGAGAATTATATGTAAAGAAAGTATTAGCTACAGATTTAGCTGATATGATATTAGATTTAGAACAAGAAGATGGTACTATTCTTTATGGTGTGTTGGACTCTAGCCTTTGGCATAAGCGTGGCGATCCTGGTCCATCTTTGGCTGAACAAATGATTATGCGTGGTTGTAGATGGCGACCATCAGATAGAAGTAAGGGAAGTCGAGTATCAGGTAAGAACGAGATACATAGACGTTTACAAGTAGATGATTTTACAGAAGAGCCTAGACTAGTTTTTTTTAATACTTGTACGAATGTTATTGCACAGTTACCAGCATTACCACTTGATAAAAAGAATCCTGAAGACGTAGACACAAATGCAGAAGATCACTTATACGATGCTTTGCGTTATGGTGTTATGACAAGACCTAGAAGTAACATTTTTGACTTTGATCCTTTAACACAAAATCAAGGTTTTCAAGTTGCAGATACTAAATTTGGATATTAAATATGGCAGATAAAGATAATGAAATGATGTTTGAAACTGATGATGTCGCTGTAATCGACACCACAGGCGATCAATCTATCGAAGCTACTGATATAAATCAAGTTATAGCTTTTATTGAATCAAGATTTAAAAGAGCGGAAGATGCTAGATTAAATGACGAACAAAGATGGTTAAAAGCTTATAAAAATTATAGAGGTGTATATGGTAGTGATGTTCAGTTTACTGAAACAGAAAAGTCTCGTGTTTTTGTAAAAGTAACTAAAACTAAAACATTAGCTGCATATGGACAGATTATTGAGGTATTATTTGGTAACTCTAAATTTCCATTAAGTATCAATCCTACTATACTACCAGATGGTGTAGCTGAAGCTGTTCATTTAAATACAGATCCTAATGTTACATCTAGTATGGACACTATTAAAGAAACATTTGAAGAGAAAACTAATATACCTTATCTATTTGATTCTGAAGATACAAGACTACAGCCAGGTGAAACTTTAGAAGATTTAGAAAAGAGATTGGGCCCGCTAGAAAAGAAACTAGAGCCTGTAGCTGAGAAAGTTGTAGAGGGTAGTGGTAATACTCCTACAAGTGTTACATTTCATCCAGCAATGGTAGCTGCTAAAAAGATGGAAAAGAAAATATTTGATCAACTTGAGGAGTCAGGTGCAAATAAACAACTAAGATCATTAGCTTTTGAAATGGCTTTATTTGGTACAGGCATTATGAAGGGCCCGCTTGCAAAAGATAAAGAGTATCCAAATTGGTCTGAAGAAGGTTCTTATGAGCCACTAGTAAAAACAGTACCTACAACTGAACATGTATCTATTTGGAACTTTTATCCTGATCCAGATGCGAATAGTATGGACGATGCTGAATACATAGTTGAACGACATAAACTTTCTAGAACACAACTTAGGTCATTGAAGTCTCGTCCATATTTTGATGAAGATGCAATTGAGAATGCAATTGAGATGGGCGATTCCTACGCAAGAAAGTATTGGGAAGAAAGCATGGAAGATAATAGTGCTAACTATAGTCCTGATAGAATTGAAGTATTAGAGTTTTGGGGATACGTAGATACAACTATATTAGAAGAAAATGGAATTACGATCCCTAAAGAATTAAAAGAGTTAGATCAAGTAAATGTAAATGCATGGATATGTAATAATCAAATACTAAGACTTGTGCTTAATCCATTTAAGCCTGTACGTATACCTTATTACTCTGTGCCATACGAACACAATCCTTATTCATTTTTTGGTATTGGCATTGCTGAGAATATGGATGATACGCAGACTTTAATGAATGGTTTTATGCGAATGGCAATTGATAATGCTGCATTGTCAGGTAATCTTATTATAGAAGTAGATGAAACCAACTTAACACCAGGACAGGATTTGTCTGTATATCCAGGTAAAGTATTTAGAAGACAAGGCGGGGCACCTGGTCAAGCTATATTTGGTACGAAATTTCCAAATGTTGCTGGTGAAAATATGCAACTGTTTGATAAAGCTAGGGTGCTTGCTGATGAAAGTTCAGGCTTTCCATCATTTGCTCATGGGCAGACAGGGATACAAGGTGTAGGTAGAACTGCATCAGGTATTAGTATGCTAATGTCAGCAGCTAATGGATCAATTAGAAGTGTTGTAAAAAATATTGATGACTTTTTAATTGCACCATTAGGAAAAGCATTCTTTAGTTTTAATATGCAATTTGACTTTGATGAATCTATTAGAGGAGATCTTGAAGTTAAAGCACAAGGTACAGAAAGTCTTATGGCTAATGAAGTACGTAGTCAAAGATTGATGCAATTCTTACAAGTTGCAAGTAATCCTGTACTAGCTCCATTTGCTAAGATGGATTATATTATACGTGAAATAGCAAAGTCAATGGATTTAGATCCTGATAAAATTACAAATAACTTACAAGATGCAGCCATACAAGCAGATATATTAAAGAAATTTCAACAGGAGAACATGCCACCATTACCTGAAGAGGGTGTGGCAGGTGCTACTCCTACTGATCCTACAGGGGTCGGTGGTGGTACAATAGGTACAGGACAAGCACCTACTCCGGGAGAACAAGGATTTTCAGGAAATGTACAAGGACAACAAGGAACACCACCTACAGAACCTCAAGGGGTTGGTCAACAACCGGGAGCAATGGGAACTGTTCAATAATTATTTAGATTATTTAATTAGTAATCAACATAAAAATTTAGAGCAAGCTGATACAGACATTATTGTGTATAGAACGCAAGGTGCAATTTCATCTTTAAAAAGACTTAAACAGTTAAGGGAAGAAATATATGGGTCTTGAATTAGTAAATACAAATTCACCATCAGGTATAATGGCGAAAAGAGATAGTGTTCAAGATCTTCAAGATGAAGTTGTTGATAACACTATTATTGAAAAAGAACAACAGAAGAATTTGGATGCTCTTAATTATGAACAGAATATACCTAAATCTTTTACTGATTATGCAGAAGAGCTAGATGCAAGTGAGCCTACTATTGCTACAGGTGTAGGGCAAGATCTTAAAAATAAAGAAAATGACTACAGAGATATAGCTAGAGTTAGAGGAGATATACCAGATAGAAAAGGAGCATTTGTAAATCCAAACGTAAGAATGGAACAAGTAAAAGAACGTATAGATGATGTAAAAGATCCAAAAGAACAAGCACAAGATTTTGGTTATTTTAAAGATAATACAATAGAAAATTTAAACAACATTGCACTTAAAAAATATGGTGAAGAAAAAAACAAATATAGAATAGCACTTTATGATCAATTTATAGCACTCAATATGAGTCCTCATCTTGCGTGGCAAATGGTTACACAAAAAGAGAATTGGACACCAGGTGTAGGTGAAGCTCTAATGGCGGAAGATGCTAGACTTTCTTTTCAACAAGGAACAAAAGAAGGTGTCATAGCTGGACTTGTGCTATCAGGGGGTGTTGCATTAGGAACTGTTCCTGTTTTCGGAGATATAACTGCAAAAGCATTAAAGATGATTTCAAAAAGAATACAAAGAGGTGGTGTTGATGTAAAAGAAGCTAAACGTCTATTAAAAACTATACCTTTTCATAAACTAGATAAAAAACATAGAATGGCATTAAGAGGTGAATTGGAAGATGTTATTATTTTTCATGGCTCACAAAGACAAGGAATTAGAAAATTTGATATGAGTGCAGTAGGAAAATCTCCAAAAAAAGGGGGTACAGGACAAGGTGCTAATACTTTTGGGTTTGGATTATATTTTACAGACCTTATGGATATTGCAAATATATATAGAAAAATAGCTACAAGTGGTAGAAGATCAGCAGAATTTAAAAAAATGAAACTTGAAAATATTGGTGTTGATAATGATTTTAACTCAGTTGTTCAAAAAGTAGGAAGAGGAACAATATATAACACTAATTTAAAATTACATCCTTCAGAAGTTTTAAATTTTGAAGACTTTATGTTTGAACAAGGTGCTAATAAATTAAAACTAGTAAATAGAGAATTTGGAAATGTTGTTGATAGTTTACCATCTCTTGATAGTGGAGCATGGACGACTACAACTGATTTTAAACCTCACGTTGTTAATCCAGGACAAAATAGTGCTTTTATAGATTCAGTAGGGCAGACAGATTTTGTTCAAAAACAGCATTATGATGATGGAATAAAAAATTTAGATTTTAAAAACAGTTTAATAACTTACAATTTTAATCCATTTAAAAATGAAATAGCTAATAACATAGATCAATTTAAGTTTTTATGGGAACAGCCACAAGACAGAATGTTTTGGAAAAGTTCATTTAATCATTATATTGAGAAATTAGTCTATACTATACCCGGAGAAGAACGACTTGTTGATAAATTATTTGAAGCAGGTATGCCAGATGAAATAGGGCAAGATTTATATGCTTGGTCTAAAGATTTATTAAATCCACAAGAAGCAGAACAACTTTATAAATCAATAATACCTTACATTCCTAAAAATGATTTAGAAAAACTTATAGCCAATTTGCAGACTGATTGGGGGCAATATATTTCAGGTATTAAATCTATGGATCAATCTCCATTAATAACAGGTAGAGGTAGAAGTCCTGAAGTTATGCAAGAGATTGATACAACTATACAAAGAATACGTAATTTAGATAATGCAAAATCATTTTTAAATACTTTAGAAGAAAAATATCCTGTAGGTATTAAAATTGCTCCTTCAATAAAAATAAATAGATCATTAAATCTAGGATATGATCCAAATTTAGTAAAAGGAACGATAATAAGTACTACTGAAGAAATAGAAGGCTATCGTCTTGATATGTTTTTTAATCAATTAAGAAAAAAAGATATTAATGATGATGGAATGTGGCACAATTCAGGAAATTATAATAACAGTTCTGAAGGAAGTCCGAGTACACTTGTTAGAGTTTTTCCAGAATTACAACAAACTTTTAAAACAATAGAAGAAGCACAGCAAGTAGCGGGAATGATTTTAAACAAGATTAAAAATGGTGAAGTTAAAGGTGGCGATTTTAATGGTTATGTACAAGCTAAATATAACTTTTCTAAACCACAAGTTGCTGAATACTTGTCGGAAGAGGGTATACATGCAATGAAGTTTTTATCAGAGAAGAGTAGACCAGGAAAAAAGTATGCTTCCCTTGATCCAATATATAATTATGTTGTATGGAATGATGAATTAATTGAGAGTTCAAATATGTCAGATTCTATATTGGGTACATTTAAAAATCCAGATTTTAAAGAACATAAAATTCATAGAGGATATATGGATATAGATGAACAAGAACTTTTCAAACCTAATTGGGAAAAGAAATTAGATTGGAGACTGTTAGAAGCTAAAGCAAAGTTATTAAATGTAAAAGAAAAAATAGGAAACTATAGAAAAAAGATATTAGGCTTTAACAAAGGGGGTCTTGTTGACGCTGATCGTGACACAATAGGTGTAAATTTTATAATGGGAATATAACATGGCTAAAGATACTCAAGATCAACAAATGGAATTAATGCTACAAGAGGGTGGCATGAAAGACGATGGTATGAATCGTGATCCTGTTAGTGGAAATGATGTTCCACCAGGTTCTTTAGCTAGTGAAGTTAGAGATGATATACCAGCTCAATTAAGTGAAGGTGAGTATGTTATTCCAGCAGATGTTGTTCAATTTTTTGGATTAAAGTTTTTTGAAGATCTTATTGGAAAAGCAAAACGTGGTCTAGAGGACATGAACAATAGAGGAAGAATAGGTGGGCAACCTGTTCCTGATACACAACAAGCATCTATGCCCATGCAACAAGCTCCTGAAGGTTTTCCATTTAACTTAGAAGAATTACAAACTACAGAACCCATGCAAGCAAACAAAGGTGGTTTAGTTAGAGGATTTGCACCAGGTGGAGCAACAGGAATATCTGGACAAGTGGTTACTCCTACTTTAGATAATACTGCTAGTGAAAAGTATTTTGGAAGCTCTGTAGCAGGAGCTAGATTAATAAGATTTGTTGCTGATGGATGTAAACAAAAAACTGTGCTTGCTCAAGCAGATAGAGTTCCTATTGCAAGCGGAGCATATGAAGGTGGTTATGTTGATATTACTAGTGATGCAGGTTTAGACTTAGTATCTAAATGTAATGAAATTAATTTAAATAATGCAGAAGAACAAAATGTAATAGATAGAATAGGACAAGATGAGTATACAAATTGGAAAAATGGACAAACTAGAACAGGGGATGATGAACCTCAAGAAGAACAACAGCCTAGTACACCATCGGGTGATGATGATGGTGGTAAAGAAGTTGATCCAAAAGACTTTATTCAGAACTATGATATAATGCAATTGCAAGCATATGCTGATGACATTTCTGATTACTATGGTGATACAGGAGAGGAAGATTCATTTTTTCAAAGATTAATAAAAGGAGTTACTAATCCAATTGTAAAATTAAATCATAAACATATTGTTGCAAGATCGTCAGAGATATTAATGAATGGTGGATATACAGATGCCAAAACAGGAGAATTTAGGCAAGTAAATACAGATAGAGATGAAAATGGAAATTATATAAATCCAGAAGCAATAGCTTTAAGTAGTATTTTAAGAGCTAATCCTGGTGGTATGAAAGAAGGTGAAAGATATAAAATTGGTGGAGTAATTTATGAGTACAAAGGTGGAAAGCATGTAATCTATGATCCTAAAAAGAAAATTACACCTACAATTACAAATAAAGGAGCTATAAGACCATCAGATGCGTCTGGTGATCCTTCTGAAGAAGGGGGAACAGGGGCTGGTGATTACATAGATTTATCATTTAATACATTAGACAATACATACAATATATCAAATCCAGGATTTATGACAGCATCTCTTGATCCTACACAAGATCTTAAATCACAATACGATAATTATGTATTAGATAGTCAAGCAGGCACTACAGACATGACTACAAGAGCAGAGATGGAAAGAGGAACGCAAGGTAAAAGATCAGGTGGCGATGAACCTACAGGTGATTCAGGAAGTTATTTAGCAGATAATTTTGGTAGAGATAGAGATGATGACGATGATGATAATTTTCCTAGCACACCACCACCTTCATATGCTTCAGGAATAATGAATGAAAAAGATGATGGTGCATCTTTAGAAGTAGAAAAAAATCAATACAATGAAGCTGAAGCTAGTCTTTCAGATGCATATGGTGGTGGACAAGCTGCTGAGAAATTTAAGATGTTTAGTGAAGGTGGAATGCCTACTAAGAAAACAATAGTTAAAAAAAGAGCTAAAAGAAAAACAGCCACAAAGAAGAAGTAACCAATATAGCTACTCTAATATATAGACCCTATAGGAGGAAATAATGCCAGAATTAGCAGAAGTAGAAAAACCAAAAGTTGCAGGATATGTAAATCCTAGACCAAAAAATAAAAACAAGGAAAGGATTGAAGAAGCTGAAAAAGAATTGGAACAACTGTCTTCTCAAGCACAAGGAGATGGGATTTCAGAAACAACTGAAAAGGTCACGAGTTCAGAAGTTCCTGAAATTGACAGCAAAGATGAGAACCTTAGTAAAGAGGAACAGACATTTAAAAAACGATATGGAGATCTACGAAGACATCTAGCTGACAAAGAGAAAAGTTGGACAGATAGAATCGAAAAACTTGAAAAACAATTAGATCTAGCAACTAAGAATGAATTAGTCTTACCTAAATCAGAAAATGAAATTGATGCATGGGCAAAAAAATATCCTGATGTTGCAGGTATTGTTGAAACTATTGCAAGCAAGAAAGCAAAAGAAGCATCACAAGATTTAGATAAAAGAGTCAAAGAGATAGAAGGAATGAGAGAATCAGCTAGAGTCGAAAAAGCAGAAGCTGAATTACTAGCACTTCATCCTGACTTTGAAGAGATTAGAGAAAAAGATGAATTTCACGATTGGGCAGAAAATCAACCTAAGTGGATTCAAGATGCTCTATACGAAAATTCAACAGATGCAAAAGCAGCATCTAGAGTAATTGATTTGTATAAAGCAGATAAAGGAATATCAACAAAATCAAATGTTGATTTGTCAGCAGCTAAGGCTGTTACACCAAGAAGAGGAAGATCGACACCTCAAGCCGATGCAACTGCATCCTACCTTAAAGAGTCGGTAGTAAACAAAATGTCTACACAAGAGTATGAAAAGAACCAAGATAAAATCATGGAAGCTATTCGTACAGGAAAGTTTGTGTATGACATATCAGGTGGTGCAAGATAACCACTTAATAGTAATACAAAAGCGAACCACTCATACAATTAAGCCAATACATGTATTCACCTTAAAAGTATGACCTCTCTTTGAGTGTTAGTATTCTAGAGCCAAATATAAGGAGATGTGATATGGCTTTTCCAAAAGAAGCTGGTCATGGTAACTTACCTAATGGTAACTTTTCCAGCATTATTTACTCCAAACAAGTACAGCTTGCGTTTCGTAAGTCTACTGTAGTTGGAGATATCACTAATTCTGATTATTTCGGGGAAATTGCTAATCAAGGGGATACAGTAAAGATTATCAAAGAACCAGAAATTTCGGTTAGTGAATATAAGCGTGGCACACAAGTGTCAGCACAAGACTTAGACGATGAGGACTTCAGCCTTGTTATCGACAAAGCAAACTACTATGCTTTCAAGATGGATGATATTGAAGAAGCTCATAGTCATGTAAACTTTATGCAACTTGCAACAGACAGAGCTGCATATAGATTATCTGATAACTATGACCAAGAAGTATTGGCATATTTGTCAGGGTATTCTCAGCCATCCAAACATGCTGTTGGTAATGCTGTAAATACAAATGTTAATGGCACAAAGGCTGTTTCAACTGCAGGTTCAGATGAACTTCTTACTTCTATGAAGTTAAGAAAAGATTCATTTAGTGCAATCACCACAGGTGGTGCAGCTGATCATTCTATTCCATTAGCAAATGTCTTGCCAGGTCAAGCAAGTGCAATTACCACAACTGTGACACCTATGCAAGTCATTAATAGAATGTCAAGGGTCTTGAATCAACAACAAGTTGATAGTCAAGGTCGTTGGCTAGTCGTTGATCCAATTTTTATGGAGCTACTACAGGATGAAAATTCAAAGCTAATTAATGCTGATTATTCTGAAGCAGGTCTTAAAAATGGACTTACTATAAGCAATCTAGGTGGATTCAGAGTACACGTTTCAAGCAACTTACCAGCAAAAGGTACAGGAGCAGGTACATCGGGTACAGGAAACCAAGACAACCATTATGGTGTGATTGTTGCAGGACATGATTCTGCTGTTGCTACTGCTGAACAAATCAGCAAAACAGAAACTTATCGTGATCCTGACTCATTTGCAGACATTGTAAGAGGTATGCACCTCTACGGCCGTAAGATATTACGTCCTGAAGCAATTGTTACTGCTAAATACAACGTAGCGTAAGGGGGTAGATCATGGCTAATTTAGCAACCGCAGATCATGCTGCACAAGGCAACTCTGCAAGGGGTCGTTCTCCTTATTTAGTGCAAAATACTATCGACATTGCTGCTGCAATTGTTCTTAAAGGTAGTGACTTTGCCGCTAACGATACGATGGAAGTGCTTAATATTCCTGCGGGAACTGCTATTCTTTCTGCAGGCATGGAAATCATGGAACAACTTGATGGTACTTGTACTCTTGATATGGGATTTACAGGTGGATCACCCGGTGCTGTAGACCTTTATGTTGATGGTCTTGATGTTGTTGGTGGTTCAGTAGGTGCTTTCGGAACAACGCCAGCCACAGAAGCTGCGCAAGTTCAGATAATATCTACAGCCGATACAATTGATGTTAAGTTTGCAACTGAAACTGATGTTACATCAGGCAAACTCCGTTTTTGGGCTATCCTTATGGATGTATCAGACATGGGCGAACATGACATGATTGCTGATGAAGTTGATCGAGACTTGTTAGCATAATGCACTTGAGAGGGGGCGAGGAAACTTGCCCTCTTTCTTTAAATTAACAGGAGATTAGAATGGGAATTACAACTGCACTATGTAATACTTTTAAACAAGAGTTATTGCAAGGCTTACATGCATTTGGAACTGATACATTTAAACTAGCCTTAATAAAGTCTGGTGAATCTGGTACGTATGGACCAGCTACTACAAACTATTCTGATGTCACAGGTAATAGTGATGAGATAGGAGATACAGGTAGTTATTCAGCAGGTGGTTCACCACTAGCAAATGTTGCAGTAACAGGTGGATCAGGTGCATCAACCGCCTTTGTTGATTTTGATAATGTACAATTTACAAGTGCTACTATAGACGCAAATGGAGCAATTATTTATAATTCATCTGACAGTAATAAAGCTGTTGCAATTATAGATTTTGGTTCAACGCAATCATCAGATGCAGGTACATTTACAGTTACTATGCCAGCACCAGGAACAGGTACAGCTATTATAAGGATTGCTTAATGGGTTTAGCTTTTGCAAATAGAGTAAAAGTTAATATTACTTCTACAGGAACAACAAATCCACTTGTATTAGGAACTGCTTTTACAGGCTTTCAAACTTTTGCTGAAGCAGGCATTACAGATGGACAGAAGGTAAAGTATGTTATTGAAGATGGTGCTAACTTTGAAATAGGCACAGGACAATATACTGCTAGTGGAACTACTTTATCAAGAGTAGTAGAGCAAAGTAAAGAGAGTAATAGCGTAGGAACAAGTATAATTACTATGTCTGCTGATGCTACATTGTCAGTAACAGCAACAGGTAGCAACATAGAAAATGCTATTGTTAAGAACATAGTATTAAATCAATTTGAGAGTTTAGAAACCTTTACAGGTACAGATAGGTGGTATGCACCTAAAAATTTAAATATACAAAAAATTACTGCACGATTAGGAACTGTTGCAGATGGTACAGTAACAGTAGCAGTACGGGCAAGGGATGTAACAGCAAGCTCAACAGCAACCACAACAATTAATATTTCTGCAGGTCAATCAAAAACAACATCAAATGTATCTATAGATTTAGATGTTGATGATTTTTTAACTGTGGATATTACTGCGGTAGGTTCAGCTTCAGCACCTGGATCAAATCTAAATGTAATCTTTGAGTATACGGAGGATTAAATGGCACTTACAGAAGAAGAACAAAATACCATAAAACTACATTTTAAAACTGAAAAAAATACTGTTAAAGTATATGAAATAGTAAAAAATTCAGATGTTGATGATTTAAAAGAAATAACTGAAATACCTATTGAAAAGTATTTTCCTGTTGTTCATAAAGATAAACCTGATAATGCTATAACTTGGGCATCTTTAGAATACTTACCAAAAAGCAATAAGTTATTAGTTGTATTTACATTATTAGATAAAGAAGAAAGTGTATTTTTAGTTGATCCTAATAAGCACGTAACAGATGTAACTCCGGGAGATTGGTAATGTATTGTAGATTTGTCGCAGTAGATAGTTTGTCAAATAGTTCAACTAATTTAGGAAATATGATGCTGGATGTTAGAAAAGTCCTAGATGGCACATATACTGCTGTATCGAGTTTAGATGCAACTTATTGGGATAAACAAACTAGTTTTATAATTGGTGGTGGTACAGGTGGATTAGGTGCTATAAAAGCAGCAGATGGAACTACATCAATATATCAAAACATTGCTTCTGCTGATACCTCTAATCAAAGTATTGTTATGGACAAATATCACCATGATTATAAATCAGGCTTTCAACCAAAAAGACATTTAAAATTTTCAGGATTAAATTCTGGATTTATGAGAACTGTAGTTAATTCTAGTAATACAACCTCAACTTATGAAGCATTTGGTTTATCTTTTACAAGTGGTTATAATAATAGCACTAGTTCTAATTTTCAGGCAAGAGTAAATTCCGATAAAATAAAAACTATAGATGTTTTTGCTAGTAAGTATTGGATTATTTTTGTTGTTAATTATGATTCAAGTACTACAGGATATATGGGCAATGTAGTATGGGCATTTTTAGATTTTGAATCAGATAAACAACAAGAATATTCTTACACACATAGTGCATGGGCAGGTGGTCAATCTACATATCCGGGCTTTAGTTGGGTAGTAAAGAATAACAAAAGAGATGCAGTTGATATAGATCTTTATGATACTTTTGCACAAAGTATGGTAGGCTATTCAACTCAAAGTAATCAAAATGCAGGTGTTCAGTATCAAGGTAGATTAGATTTTAATACATGGGGAACATATTCAAGATCACCTTATTTTACAGATAATGCTAAAGGTATTTGCACTTTGCCTTTATATCCACAAACATTATTTAAAGTAATGCAGTCAGACAGTACAGTATTAAATAATCCATTATATCAAGTTATGGCTTATTCATATGGTTTTACTGATTCCGATTTCGATGATACAGGGTATTATAATCCAGGAGTAATGGCAAAAGTTCCATTCTTGTATAGAACAGCAGATTCTGCGGATTATCACGGATCTCCTGTTACTGTAGGAAGTGACACTTACAGAGTAATAAGGTGGCATAAATCTGGCTATAATGCAGGCTATGATTACGATACACATGATGATAATGAAGCAGGTGGTCTAGCTTGTTATGTAGTACCACAAACAATAGGAGGAGTTTAAATGTTAACAAGATTTAGTTGCAATAGCACTAATTATGGGCAGTTAGGTTTTATAAATGCAATTCTTGCTACAGCTACAGCAAGTGCAAATAGTACACCATCTACACCAGCAGGTTGTAATAGTTTTGAAGTACTAGGAAATACTGTTGCAGGGGGTTGGACAAGAATAGATCCTGCAGTTGGTGCTGAAAATGGAGCAACTACTTTAACTCTTTGTGCTAATTCACCAAAAGCTTTTACTGATGGAACTAAAAAAGCTATACGATTTCTTTTTGGTTCTGGTACAGGTTCAAATTATCTGTATACTGCTAATGTTGAACCTTATGTAGGTAGAGCAAGTTCCTCAAATGCATGGTTAGATGGTACTGCTCAAGGATATACAGGCTATACTAGATTTTCAACTAATGTTGGTAGTTTTTCAGCAAACCGGCGTTTGTGGTATACTGCCGCAGCAATGGGTGGTGGTGCAAATGCTGAACAAGCAGGAGATCTCATGTGTGCAGCTACATCAGAGTATTTATATGTGTTTTGGGGCCCGACATATGAAAATGGTGTTGGTTACGATAGGAATGGGGGATGGTATACTTGTTTTGGAGTCTGCGATCATACACAAGGTAACAATTGGGAGTATGCTCCTAACTCTCTACATTGCCCGTGGTATGGCGTTGATATTAGTCAAAAAAATAGTACAGCGTGGTCAGGTACTAATGATTCGTATGATACAAGAGATGGGCAATATACAAATGGAATGGTTGGTTATCATAGGCATGTTGACTTTACTCAAAGTGGCAATGCAACTTTACGTTCTGTAAATAGTAGTGGCGATACTTATGGTGGAGCATTTACTAATCAAGAGTATTCTTCAAATGGTTGGGTATCTATGTGGTATAAATCATTCGATCATACAAGTTATGGTATATCTACCACTTTCCACGATGCAACTAGTGATTTTTATACTCCAGATGCTAATATGAAACATCATTTTCCTGGTATGCGAGATTATGATAATAGTGGTAATCCTGTTCAATCTATTAATTCTATAATAGTAGGACAACCATCAGCAGGAAGACCTTATAGAGAACTCAAGGGTATAAAACAAATAGGATGGGCAACAGAAGCTATGCAAGGTCAGAATGCTCTTCCTTATCATATGTCAGATATACAAAGTAATGATAATACTCCTAAAAACTATAGGTGTTTTTTAGCAGGTGGTAAAATGTTATATGCATTTGAAAAGGTCTAGAAAATGACAGCATATAATTCTGGTGCTTTTAATTTCCCTTCAAGAATAGCAACACAACAATCACCTTATCATCTTTTAAATAATCCAACTGTTCCATTAAGTTTTATTACTTCTGTAGGACAAGGTATTAGAACAACTTTTACAACTGCATTATCTAGAACAGGCAAATCAATTAATTCTTATTATAGAACACCTCTTGCTGCTTTACCTGAAGTAGCAGGATCACGAAAACAAAGTTGGGGAACTTTTGGATAGATGCTAGGACATTCACCTCTCGCTACACAACCTTATGGTGCAGGTCATCAGCATTTAAATGCAACTGTTAATCTATCTGCATTTAGTCCTTTAGCATTATCTTTAGGCACAACAGGAATAGAGATATCTACAAGTGTAGATGCTCCATCTTTATTAGCTACATTATCTCTAGGAACAGTATTATTTGAAGGTGATGCAAATGTAGTACTAACTAATGCAGTAGCTACATACGACACGAATACATACGATCATGCATCTTCTACATACTCTCAAGCATCGTTTATACCAACAGGGCAACTGCAATTAGGTTTAATTAGTACTTCAGGAACTGCAAGTTTAACTCTTCCTAGTTTTGCATTAAGTCTATCAGATGGTTTAGATGCAATAACAACAGTAGGAACTGCTAATGTTACACTTACAACAAATGTAGCAAGTTTAAGTTTAGGCACAGTATCTGTAGAAGGTACAGCTAATCTTGTTTTACCATCACTTGAGTTAACAACAAGTTTTAATAAGCCTAGTATAATTGGTACAGCTAATGTTTCAATAGGTAGTTTTGCGTTACAATTAACATCTTCATTAGATGATATAATTATTACTACCATTAATCAAAATGACTATGCAAAAGATAGGACAGTATTTGTGTCTTATAGAGGACATAATATTAATAGTTCAAATAATGTATCAAGTCAGCTACGAACTATAGTAGTACCTACAAGACAACATATTGTTAAAGCAACAAATATTGTTGATGATCAAAATAGAACTATTATTATTCCACCTAGAAGTCATATAGTTAGAACAACAAAAATAGCAGCGTAAAGGATATAAAATGTCATTTAAATTTCCATCAAAAGATCCTGATGAAACATTAGACTATAGTATGGATTGGTCTAGATTCTTAGGCTATGATCATGCGACTAATTCAGGGTCAACCATCGTAGCAAATTTATGGTTCATTGATAATGAGAATGGTGTAAAAACACAAATTAGTACTACAGAAAATACAACAGTAAATGGAATTACTACAATTTTTGGTGGCATATTAAGAGATAGTACAAATACTGTATGTACAATACGATTAAGTAGTGGAACAAATAATGTTACTTATAAGATAACTAGTCAGATAACAGATAGCACAGGACTAGTATCTGAACGTGTAGCAAAATTACGTATTAAGGAAAACTAATATGGCATATAATTATTTAGATTTAGTTAATGAGATCAATAGAAGATTAAATGAAGTAGAGCTTTCTACTACTAACTTTTTATCAGCTAAAGGTTTTTATGAAACAGCAAAGGATGCTCTTAATTCTTCTATTCGACATATTAATCACGAAGAGTTTAGCTGGCCGTGGAATCATAGAGAACAAGAAGAAGTGCTTTCAGCAGGCATAGTTAGATATCCATACCCTGAAGATGCTAAACTTATAAACATGGATAGTTTTCGTATCAAGAAAAATACAACACTTAATGTAGAAACTAAAAAGTTAAAGGCATTAGATTATCAAGAATATCTAGAAACATATGTAGATCACGAATACAATACTAGCACAGGCATTAGAACTGTACCTAGACATATAGTTAGAACACCTAGTCAAGAATTTGTATTTATACCTAGTCCTGATAAAGCATATGAAGTTGTTTATGAATATTATCAGAATCCTGTTGTGCTAGAACAAGCTAGTGATGTACCAACAGTACCTCAAGAGTTTAGGCATGTTATTGTAGATGGTGCAATGTTTTATGCTTATCAATTTAGAGGAGATACGCAATCAGCACAAATATCACAACAGAAGTTTGAACAAGGTATTAAGTACATGAGAAGTCTTTATATCAATAGATATGACTATTTAAGATCTTCTATGATTGTACATACGAGTGGGGTCAATAACGTATTGAGGGTGTCATAAATGGCGACTGATTGGCAAACATTTCCTGTAGAGTTTAAAGGTGGTTTAATATCAAATTTAAGTCCTTTGCAACATGGTACAAATGCAATAGGTAGTGCTACAATTTTACAGAACTTTGAACCCTCTTTATCAGGTGGCTACAGAAAAATAAAAGGTTATAATAAATTTAATTCATCTCTAATACCTATAAAAGATGCATCAGGTAGCGTGATAGGTAGTCCTAATGATAATCAAAAACGTATTCAGTTAGTTGCATGTGTAAGCAATGGATATACAGCTTTAGTTGCAAGAAATGATAAATATTATGTTGTTGATAGTAGTAACATAACTCAAGCTCATGCGGATAATGCAACGAATGTAGCACAAAGAAGTACTACATCAGGTAGCAAGATACGATTTGTTAATTACAATTTTGGTGCAGGTGAAAAGACTATTATAGTAGATGGCATTAATTCAATTGCATATTATGATGGATCACAATCTGTAGGTAGTCGTGTAACATTTTCTGATCAAACAAATGCAGCTTTTTCAGGAACTATAGGTACGAAGTTTGCAGTAGCATTTAAGAATCATATAATTTTAGCTAAAACAAACAAAGTGATTATAGGCTCTATTGGTGTTGATAATGATTTTAATAATGCAGGTGCTGGTGTAATAGAGATAAATGTAAAGGATACAGTAACAGGTTTAATTGTATTTAGAGAACAGATTATTGTGTTTACGAAAAATACAGTACAAAAAATAACAGGAACAAGTGTTTCAGATTTTAAGCTTTCAGCTATTACAGATGATATTGGTTGTATTAGAGAAGATACAATTCAAGAAGTTGGTGGTGACGTTTTATTCGTAGCACCAGATGGTATTAGATCATTAGCAGCTACAGATAAGATTGGTGATTTTGGATTAGATGTTGCATCAAAGCCAATAAAGAAAAATGTAGATAGTTTATTAGGCACTAGTTTTGACTCTTTAATCTTGCGTGAAAAAGGACAATATAGATTATTTGCATATAATCAAGGATATACTTCAGGTGAATCAGAAGGTCTACTAGCTACTAAATTTATAGATCAAGGTGGTACAGGTTTAAATTGGGCAACACTACGAGGTATAAAATCATTTACATCTGATTCTAGATATTATGGTGCTTTTAATGCGGTTGGAGAATTGACATTATTTGCAAATGAAGATGGCTATATTTATCAATTAGAAATTACAAATGGTTTTGATGGCACTAGTATTAAAGGTATTTATGAATCACCATATATGCCTTTACAAGATCCAACTATAAGAAAAACATTTTATAAGTGTGGTCTATATTTAGATCCAGAAGGTGCGATAACAGCACAATTGCAAATTAAGTATGATCAAGAAGGATCAGGTGTTGTACAGCCAAATGCTATAGATGTAGTAACTACAGGTGTTGGTTCTGTTTTATATAACTCATCTTCATCAACATATGATTCAGATACATATAGTACAGAACTTAATAAATTATACAATAATAACATTATAGGTTCAGGTAAAACAATTGCAATACGAATAGAAGAAGAATCGACTAACCCACCATTTAGACTAGATACTGCTGTTTTAGAATACAGTACAGAAACAAGACAATAGAAAGGAACATAGATAATGGGAAATACATATCAGGTTAGAACAGTCACGCAGAACGGAGTGGGATTGCCTACATCTGGTGGCATTATCAAAGAAGAGCATATTAATGATGAGTTTACAACCCTGATAGCATCATTCAATGCTACAACAGGGCATTCTCATAATGGTACAGATAGTGCTAGAGTTTCAGTTATAGGACCGGCAGGACAATACAGTACAGATGCAAATGCTTTTTTTGCTACTAGTTCAGCATCAGTAGGACTAGGTAAAACAGGAAATGTGTGGAAAGATTTACACATTGATAATGTAGTTATTGATGGTAGCACTATATCAACTATAGGAACTAATACAGATTTAACTATAACTCCTGTAGGTACAGGTAGTGTTATTATTGCAGAAGGCGATTTAAAAATTGGTTCTACTGCTGTTTCATCAACTGCAGCTGAATTAAATATTTTAAGTGGTAAAAGTTTTCTTGATGAAGATAACATGGCATCTGATAGTGCAACAGGTATTGCATCACAGCAATCTATAAAAGCTTATGTAGACTCACAAGTTACTGCACAAGACTTAGATGGTACTGCTGATTCAGGAACATTTGCTGTAGATCTAGATAGTCAAGCATTAGCAGTAACAGGTGGTACAGGTATAGATACATCTGCTACAGGGCAAGCAGTTACAGTTGCAATAGATAATACAGTAGCAACATTAGCAGGTACACAATCACTTACAAATAAAACATTAACAAGTCCTATTGTAGGTGGAACAGTAACATCTGCATCAGGTAACATAGTAATTCAACCTGCTAGTTATAAATTAGAAATACAAGGTGGTGGTAGTACAGAAGGGCAGATACAATTAAATTGTCATGCTAATAGTCACGGACAAACTATTACAGCACAACCTCATAGTGAGGGCATAACAAATACTATGCTATTGCCTAAAGGTGGTAGCAGTACTTTAGTTAGTGAAATAGCAACACAGACACTTACTAATAAAACATTAACAAGTCCTAAAATTAATGAAGATGTTGTAATGTCTTCTACTGCTACTGAACTAAATATTTTAGATGGTGCAACTGTTTCTACTACTGAATTAAATTTAATTGATGGTAATACAGCTAGAGGTACAGATGCATTAGCAGATGGAGATGGAATATTAATAAATGATAA
>CEVS01051114.1_pt1 | contig 23374 bp, 28 predicted proteins | sample 361571 | NCBI WGS metagenome assembly CEVS01 (sample SAMEA2623850, study PRJEB7988) | marine metagenome | isolation source: saline water (ENVO:00002010), including | reverse complement strand
GTATTGGCTACAGCCTGGTTCAAAACCTCTAAGCTGAAAACAGGATCCTGGCTGATAGTAAAACATGATGCATCACCAATAGTATCAATTCTGACATAAATAGGTTCAGGATTTACTGTATTTTGATAAACAGATCCTAATGGGTTCTGAGAAAGTTCAGCATCTTCGATTGATGAAAAATAAGATACTAAATAATTTTCTGGACTCAGTAAGTTCAATATACCTGAAGTTTGCTGATCAAGATTAAAAACTTCAAAACCATCATTACTTGAATCGTCACAAATGAATAAATCAAGAACATCAGAAATTGGAGGTCCTTCGGTTAGAATTAAATCAAACGAGCCTGTAACAAAGCATGTCTGACTGATATTGTCTTCTATTCTAACATAAATTGTTTCAGATAAAGAGGAAATTGTATATTGAGTAAGGTTGGAAACTATTGGATTTAGATCATTCTCGGCATCTTCAAGTGAAGCGTGATATGAGATGTTAAATTCATTAGGATCTTGAGCACCAATTATCAAAGAATCATTTTCCGATAAATCAAAAGTTGGATTTCCAGCATTGCATCTAAATAAATTAGAAATTGATTCTATAACAGGAGAGGGTTTGTATTCAATTAAGATTGAATCAGAGGTTGAACATTCCTCTCCAAATTCGATGTCTACAGAATAAACTCCCTCTTGTTCTATATCAATAGTTGAGTCAGATTCCCCATCAATAATTTCACCATCTAAATACCAAACGTGATCAGCTCCAGGTATCTGAGTATCTAAAGTGATTACACCACCTGAGCACAGTGCATTGCCGGCATCAATTGTTATGTCATCGCCCAGACTGCCTCCTAAATCAAAACTTCCTGCCTCAAGAAAAACTGCAGCATCCCACAAATTATCTTGTGCATCAGCAATAACAAGTTTAATTGTGTAAGATCTATTTGGAACTACAACAGATTCTGCACTAATACTTACTGTATGTCCTCTAAAGTCTATCGGGCTATCATTTTCAGGAAGTCCAGTCATACCGTAATATGCCGCAAAAAACTCCTCATTAACCGATTCACAACCAGAATTATGTGTATTATCTCTAACACTTAAAACGGAAATTGGATCTGCTGTCCCAGGAACCAAAGCTAAATTAGTAGTTTGATTCGTCTCGTTATCAGTTAATAAAAAAGCGAAGGCGTCAGTGTATTGGCACTGGTATGTACCGTATTCTTCAGATGCAAAAACAAAATTAAATCCAATAGTATTTGCTAGAGGCACAAAATCAAACTGTATGTAAGTTGCATTAAATGATCCTGAATTGGGATTAGTCCCAAAATCTAAGCCAGGTATTGCATTAGCAAGATCTTGATCTCCAGGCCAATCACTATTACCAAAACTTTGAGTTCCTGATTCTGGACCCCCTGCCTGGCTTGCGTCTCCGGTAGTTAGTAAAATTCCCTCAGTAAATGGAAAAGTAAGTCCGTTCCCAGAAAAATAGCCAATTCCATTGCTTGAACCAAAATCCGTTCCTGTTGAGGAAACTATATTTGAAACTTCGGCACAGGAGCTATTAATTAAAACATCTTCAACAAGCTGTTCAACCGTGTATGTGTCTTGATCAATAAGCAAATAAGATCCCGAAACCTGGACTGTTATAGTCTGCGTTTCAGAACAACCTGTTGGATTTGAATCAGTTACTGTAAGTGTAACAATAAAGGTACCAATGTCGTTAAATGTATGACTTACAGTCAATTCTTCACTAAATGATCCGTCACCAAAATCCCATAAATAGCTTGCCCCTACACTATCAACTGAGAAATTTACATCGGCTGTAAAATCAATTGATGCACCTTGATTAATCAAAATACTGCCACCAACTCCTGCTTGAGGGGTTGACAGGATTGAAATATCAATGTCTTGACATGGAGTAGCGCAACTAATGTTAGCTTCAAATCCATCTCTATTAATTCCACTATTGCTAACAAAATTGATAGTTAAACAGCCCGATGAATTAGTAGCCTGTATTTGTCCAGGGCTAGAGGTTCCAGAATAGACACCTATTACACTTGCTGAAGTATCGTTTCCATTGAATATTGTTAGAATATCTGCACCACTTTGTGTATCAAAAAAAGTAAAATCTAATTGGACTGCAGAGCCTTCAGAGGAATCTGGACAAATTGTAATCGTTAAATTCTCATTACTAAGATATGAGCCTGCAACACCTCCTGAGTCATATAATACTCCACTGCATTGATTAAAAGTTCCATTTTGCATCAAAATGTCCTGTCCAAAAACCGTGCTTGGAAGAAAAATTAATAAAAATAAACAACAAATTGATTTATTCATTTTAAAAGGCTAATTGTCAAATATAACAAATGTTTTTGTTTGCATTTATAACGAAAAAATTTATGTAAAAGTTTGTATGTAAATGGCTATTATTTAATTTTAAGGATGCTTCCAAAAATAAAAAAATATTATCTCCTTTTTGTTATAGCTTGCCTGTCAATTTTCCAAAACTGCAATAACAACCGTGATTGTTTTACTATTGTTAGCAAAATAATTTCAGACGGTCAATTTTTATTCATTGGGACATTTGACCCAGAACTGTTTTCAGGGAATGGAGACTTTTCAAATGGTCTCAATGGCTTTGCAGATGTAAACCTTGAAGTTAGTCAAAGCGAATATAATTCATATGATGTTGGAGATCAATATTGCTATGAGTAGATCTATACCTCAATAAATCAATTAGATTACATGTTATTTCTTTTTAGTCTAAATAAGAATTTTCTAAAAAACTCTATTTAAATTGCTTCTAAACACTATACTTAATAGTTTTGAACAAAATAATAAGTCATGGAAAATTTATCTTTAAGTAATAGTTGTGTGAATTGTGAAAATTATACCAAAGCTTCTTTGTGTGGCTTTCACAAAATCCAAGTAAGTGAAAAATATACATGCGAAGATTTTGAAAACAATCCTGCATAAGGAACCAATTTTCTAAATTATACAAATATTATTACATGCTTGGATACTTTTAAGTATGTCCGAATAAAATCATCAAAATTTATTTGATGATTTTTTTTGATCTTTTATAGCGTATCAAGAAGTTTTTAGTACATTTATTTAATAATTTACTAATATGAAATTAATTTTAAATAAAATGAAAAAAAGTATATATTTTTTACTTGCGATTATTTTGGCTTCTTGCCAGAACACGCACAAAGATTATGAAGCCAATAAAGCATTAGCTCAAAAATGGGTCGAAACTTTTGAAACTCAAAATATGGCGCTCTGGGATGAAGTGGTGTCAAAACAAATAAAAGACACCTCTCCAATGTATGGTATGGGAGAAGTTGGTTATGAAGAGTCAAGATATATTGCCCAGTTTTACGTTGATAATTATGAAGATGTAAAGTTCAATAACCCCGTTTGGCTTCCAGGAATTGATAGTCTGTCACAAAAACCAGATGGAAGTGTTAGAGCCTACGGTACTTGGACTGGAAAAAGTAAGTCAACAGGAAGAACTTTTAGTTTAAACTCATATCATAACTTTGAATTTAAGGACGGTATGATAGTCTCCACAGGAGAGTACTTTGATGCCACTGGAATGGTTAATGCAGTTGGACCTAATGAAAGAAAAGTTGTGGTTGTAACATTTGATGTTAAAGAAGGGATGTATGATAATCTTCAAGAGCTGTTTGATACCGAAGATGGTCTTAAAACTACAAGAAATTATGACGGATGCCAACACCTTGAGTCATTTTATAACAAAGAAAGTGGCAAATATGTTGTTATTGAGTATTGGGAATCATTTGAAAAATATAATACATACAAGGAATGGAGATTCAACGAAGACCCTAGCGGAATGGTTGAGAATGTTCTTGCTTTAATCGATGGAGGAGCTGATGGCATTTCGTTCTACACAGATAATGAAGGATACAAGTTTTATTAGAGTTATCAAATTATACGAAAATATAACCCCTCTTTTGAGGGGTTATTTATTTTATTAATTATTTCATACTTTTAGGAACAAGCGGGTTAATAACCTTGAACCAAAGTGGAGGGACCAAACTAAGGAGAATGGATGCGGGGTATCCAAGTGGTAGCGTTGGACTTTCCTCATGACTGTTCAGCACTTGATACTTTTTTGATGCCTTAAAGTGATGATCGCTGTGCCTAGTTAATTCGTATAATACAATTCTACCAATATTAAAATTTGAATTCCAAGAGTGGTGTGGTTGTACACGCTCATAGCGACCTGTGGAGGTTTTGAAACGTTTTAAACCATAGTGCTCAATGTAGTTAATAGTCTCAAGAAAAAGAAATGATAGGACACCTATAAAAAAGGCAAATAACAAAGCTTGGAATCCAAAAAAATAATAAACTATGAGAAGATAGCAAGGCTGAATTAAATGGTACCAAAGAAGATCATTTTGGAAAGAGAAAAAACCCTTATCGCTTAGCTTTAACAAATTCAATTGCCGTCTCCAAGAATCAAAATATTGTTTAGTTACTGAAGTGAACCAAAATGAGTAGACAGTTTGATTATATTTGGCTGTGGCTCCATCCTCTGGTGTACCAACGTGTAAATGATGACCAAAATTGTGTTCAATAAAAAAATGCATATATAAACAGGGCATGTACAAACATTTCCCAATGAATCTCTCAAAATACTTTTTTCTATGGCCTAACTCGTGAGCAACATTAATTGCATTAGTTGCTAGTAAAATACCTCCAGAAAGACAGAGACCAACCAATTCGTAATTTTCATATGATTTTTCATTTACGTTAAAAAAAAGTAAAAATAAAAGGAAAAAAACAAGTGGAAGATTTAAATATAGCATAACATCAAAAACTTTATTTACCTTTTTGATTTTAGCCTCCTCCTGAGAAAAATTTTTTTTAGTTTCACCTGTTAAAACATCAAGCAATGGCAAAATAATAAACGCATAAAAGACTGTTATGTAACATGAAACTCCATTTGACTGAAATGAAATTAATGCAGACAGCGGAATTGTATAGGCAAAAAGATATTTTAAATCCTTCATTTGCTAAAAATAAACATAAATTTTAAATATCTGTTAGTACCTTATAGACAAAAGTTCTGCCTCCAGGTCCGCTTTTCTACTTGCCTCGTTGGTTGATAGTCCCTCATTTATTAGGTTAGAATTTTCATAAGGATCAACCAATAAATCATAAAACTCGTCGGTACCACCTGATTCAATTATTAATTTGTATTGACCATCACTGATAGCCCATCTATCATGATTCGGTGAACTCATTTCGGAATATTGATAATTTCTATGTCCTTGATCTGAACTAAAAAGATTTTTAAAGCTCTTGCTATCATGGATCTCAGCTGTAGAGACACCCGATATTTGTGCGATAGTACTAAATAAATCTGTACTTGTGAGCAAATTGTAATCATCACCTTGGCGATTAACACCACTTCCAGAAATAAATATTGGAACATTAATCCCTCCTTGATACAATGAGCCTTTCACAGAATTATTTCGGAATGGAAGTTGACTAACCTGATTTGGTGTGCCGTTATCACCCATAAAAATAATCACTGTGTTTTCTAATTCATCTTGGGTAAGACTTGACAAAATTCTTCCAATCTGAAAATCCATTGCTTCAACAGCAGCCAAATAATACGGCATGGGATCGACTCCCTGTGTATAATTTGATAATTGTCCTTGACTATGCATAATTAATGGGGGTCTGTGAAAAGGAGTGTGTGGAGCATTATAAGCTAGCCACAAAAACCAAGGCTGATCTTGATCATCAATCCAATCAATTGCTAAATCTGAAAAAATTTTTGAAGTATAACCAGACTGACTATTTGTACCGCCATCATTTGTTAAATCCCATTGGAAATAATTTTGAACTGCTCCTCCCAATATCCCTGAATAATAATCAATCCCAAAATCATTAGCATCAAAATCTGTATTGCCGGATAAGTGCCATTTACCAATAAGAGCTGTTTTGTATCTGTTACCTGTGTTTTGCTTAATGTATTTTTGGAGACTTATTTCATTATTTGGTAAAATGTCACCAGCCCATTTAACTCCAGTTCTATATCCATATTTTCCTGTTATTATAGAAGCCCTAGTGGGACTACAAGTTGGATAACTCCAAAAGTTATTAAATGTGATTCCATTGCTTTTTATTGAATTAATATTAGGAGTCTGAGGCTTTATGCTTCCTTCATCAAATCCGTATGTGGCGTCTTTGCCCATGTCATCAGCAATAATTAATAAAATATTAGGAAAGCTTTCAAAGGAATTACTGTTACTCAAATTAGTATCTTCACTACAACACAAAAAAATAGTAGAGACAATGAAAAGTAAAGATCGAAAAAAACATTTCATATAATTTAAATCTTATTTTTTAATTTAACTCTTTTTTATAATTTTTGAAACTAAAATTGAAATTATCATGAAAATAATAAAAGAATTCAAAGACTTTGCCGTAAAAGGAAACATGGTAGATATGGCTATAGGCATAATTATTGGAGCATCATTTAATGCGATAGTTAATGTGCTAGTAAAAAATATTATTCTCCCCCCTTTTTCCCTTCTGTCAGGGGGCTTAAACTTTGCTGATAAGAAAATTGTTCTGAGAAAAGCAAATTCTAATCTTTCAGAAGTATCTATAGATTATGGCCTTTTTATTGAAACTTTTTTAGATTTTTTAATTGTTGGCTTTACAATTTTCTTAGTTGTTAAGTTTATAAACAAACTAAGGTTAAAAGCCCATGATACAAAAGATATTTCTGTTCCAACCCCGCCCGAGATAGAGTTGTTATCGAAAATTAAAAAACTTTTGGAAGATCAAAATAAAATAATCGCTAAGAAATAGCAGAATTTGAGTAAAGCTTTGATACATATTTCCCAATAATATCAAATTCCAAGTTGACCGAACTTCCAACTTCTAAATACTTAAAATTGGTGTTATTGAAGGTATATGGTATAATTGCTACGCTAAAGCCATTAGTTCTAGAATTTAAAACTGTTAAACTAACACCATTTACAGTAATAGATCCCTTTTCAATTGTTAAATTACCAAAACTTGGATCATATTCAAAATCATACAACCAACTGCCATCTTGAGATTCAATCCCAACGCAATTACCAGTTTGATCAACGTGCCCTTGAACCATGTGACCGTCTAGTCTATCTCCTAACTTTATACCCCTTTCCAAGTTTATTAAATGGTTGGTATTAATTTCGCTGAGATTTGTTTTATTTAAAGTTTCCTTGATCGCCGTTACTGTAAAGCTAGAATTATTGCAGCTAACAACCGTTAAGCAAACTCCGTTGTGTGAAACACTTTGATCAATTTTAAGTTCTTTTGCTAAACTGCTTCTTATTTTTATATGCAAATTGGTAGCCTCTCTTTCAAGAGACTCAACTACACCTAAATCCTCAATTATACCCGTAAACATTATCTAAATTCATTAAATTTGTATAATCAAAATTACAAACATTATTCATCTTTTTTAATGCAAGAGCGTAAAAAAATAAAAGTTGGTTTTTCAATAGGTGATTTAAATGGAATTGGGGGTGAACTTATTGTCAAAACATTGTGTAAAGAGATTATGCTAAAGTCTTTCATACCTGTGGTGTACGCTTCATTTAAAACTATATCTTTCCTGAGTGAATATTTTAATTGCTCTACAATGCTGAATTCAATAACAGATTTGAAAGATGCATCTGAGCATAAAATAAATATTATTAATGTTTGGAGCGAGGAAATTAATATTCAATTTGGAATCAACTCAGAGAAATCAGGTTATTATTCATTTTTATCTCTTCAGGCTGCAGTTGAAGATTTAAAACAGGGCTTAATAGATATTTTAATCACTGCGCCAATAGATAAATTGAATATACAATCAGAAAAATTTAATTTCCCTGGTCATACCAACTACTTGGAAGAAAAATTAAAAGGTGATTCCTTAATGTTTATGATATCTGATAATTTGAAAGTTGCTCTTTTAACAGACCATATCCCTGTCAGTGAAGTTATAAATTCCATAAATCCTTCGCTAATATTAAACAAGTTTAGAACTTTAGAAAAAACCTTAATTATGGACTTTGGTATAACTACTCCAAGAATTGCAATTTTAGGTATTAATCCGCATGCAGGTGATGGAGGTGTTATAGGTGCTGAAGACGACTTAATTTTAAAGCCAACAATTAAAAAATTGAAAGAACAAGGTAAAAAAGTACTTGGGCCCTATTCGGCTGATAGTTTCTTTTTAAACAGAAACTTAAAAAAATTTGATGCTGTTCTTGCTTCTTATCACGATCAAGGACTAATACCTTTTAAAACACTCACCTTTGGTAAAGGAGTAAATTTCACAGCTGGATTAAATAAAATAAGAACCTCCCCAGACCACGGTACAGCCTACGAAATTGCTGGTAAAGGAATTGCCAAAACAGATTCATTTGAAGAGTGTATTTCCAAAGGAATTGAAATTTTTAAGCAAAGAAAACGATATCAAAAACAAAAAACTCATAATAAGGGAAACTTATAGTTAAATGCAGGAAAATAATGATTGATGATATAAAAGAAAAGCTTAATAAAAATTTATATATTTGCAGGCTTAATAATGTCAAACAATGGATCCATTAAAAGCCTTTGATATACAATTTATTGGATTAAAGCTGGGAAGTCATTTGTTTGAATATCATATAAAGCAGACGTTCTTTGAGAATTTTGAATTTTATGATTTTAATGATACTGATGCAATAATTTTCCTCAAATTAGAAAAAAAAACAACACTGCTTGAGTTAAATTTTAAAATAGAAGGGGCTGTTAATATTAATTGTGATGTTAGTAATGAACCATTCAATCAATTTATCAACTCAGAATTTAAGCTTGTAGTAAAGTTTGGCTCTGAATACAATGATGATAATGAAAGTATTTTAATTATTCCTCATGGGTCCCATAAAATAAACGTCGCACAATATATATATGAATTTATTATTTTATCGGTCCCACAAAAAAGAGTTCACCCAGGAATTGCAAATGGAACTTTAAATTCAGAAATACTCAAAAAACTCGAAAAACTTAGCCCAAAGGCATATAAAAATAATAATTCTAGCAACGGCCATGATCCGCGCTGGAATGTATTAAGAAAATTATTAATAGAAAAAGAATCTGAAAATGGCGCATCCAAAAAGAAAAATCTCAAAAACTAGAAGAGACAAAAGACGAACACATTACAAAGCAAAAGCTCCTCAGATTGCAACTTGTCCAACTACTGGTGAGCCTCACTTATATCACCGTGCTCATTGGTATGAAGGAAAATTATACTACAGAGGCAAAGTACTAATTGATAATTCTGTTTCAGAAGAAACATCCACTTAAAATTTGACTGAAAAAAGTTCACTATATACTTCAAATTAAATTTTTTTAAAAAACCTGTTTTTTGACGATTTTTGACTAAAAAACAGTATTTTTGGTGTGTTTTTGGTCGTTTTTTAGCAAATTTTGATAAAAATCGACCTTTTTAAAAAAATTTACATGAGTAGAATCTCTGCTGCTATTACCGCTACGGGTGCTTATGTCCCGGAATTCGTTCTAACTAATTCTATGTTAGAAAAAATGGTTGACACAAGTAATGAGTGGATTCTTACAAGAACTGGGATAAAAGAAAGGAGAATATTGAAAGATGAAGGAAAGGGAAGCTCTTTTCTAGCCATCAATGCGGCAAAAGACCTCATAACTAAAAACTCTATTGACCCTAAAACTATCGACCTTGTAATTGTCGCAACTGCCACTCCTGATATGAAGGCAGCTTCCACTGCTTCCTTTACTGCAACCCAAATTGGCGCCATTAATGCTTTTTCATTTGATATGGACTCTGCTTGTTCTGGATTTTTATTTGGTATGTCTACTGCTGCTAGTTTTATAGAATCTGGAAGGTACAGTAGGGTATTATTGATTGGTGCTGATAAAATGTCATCAATAGTTAATTATAAAGACCGTGAAACTTGCATCATCTTTGGAGATGGGGCTGGAGCCGCTTTATTTGAGCGTAACGATGAAGGCTTAGGCCTTATAGATGAATACCTAAAAACGGATGGAAACGGAAGAGAATTTCTACAAGCTACATATGGTGGATCGTCATATAAAATTACACCTGAGGTTCTACTAAAAGGAGGACAGTTTGCCTTTCAAGAAGGCAAGACAGTTTTCAAAAATGCTGTTTTTAATATGGCTGAAGCAACTTCCAAAATAATGGAAAGAAATAATTTAAGAAAGGATGATATCCAATGGCTTGCTCCCCACCAAGCTAATAAAAGAATTATAAATGCAATTGCAGAACGAATGGGGCTTGAGGCTGAAAAAGTGATGATGAATATTAAGAAATATGGGAACACAACGTCAGCAACATTACCTCTTTTATTGTCAGATTATGAGTCGCGCCTCAAAAAAGGAGATACTGTAATTTTCACTGCTTTTGGTGGAGGTTTCAGCTGGGGGTCTATTTATTTAAAGTGGGCCTACACACAAAATCAAAAAAATTAATAACTAAAAATACTAGTATCATGAATTTAAAAGAAATTCAAAATTTAATAAAATTTGTTGCTAAATCTGGGGCAAATGAAGTCAAATTGGAAATGGATGATGTAAAAATCACTATACGCACAGGTAGAGATTCAGTAAGTTCTGAGATTCAACAAATTAATACGCCTATACAACCACAAGTGACATTAGATCAGCATTCATCAAATGCTATAGAAAAAACTCAAGATGTATCAAATAATTCGGAAAATTTGGCAGATGATTCAAAGCTAATTACAATTAAATCTCCAATTATTGGAACATTCTACAGAAAACCCTCTCCTGACAAACCAATATTTGTTGAAGTGGGTCAAACTATCGCAGAGGGTGATGTACTTTGTGTAATTGAAGCTATGAAACTATTTAATGAAATTGAATCGGAAGTGTCTGGTAAAATTATTAAAGTTCTTGTGGATGATGCGACACCTGTTGAATTTGATCAACCTCTTTTCTTAGTAGATCCTTCATAATTGAAATTTGTACAATCTAAAAATCAAAATTCAACTTAAAACTGAGAAACTATGTTTAAAAAAGTACTAGTTGCTAATCGCGGAGAAATTGCCCTAAGGGTGATAAGAACTTGCAAAGAAATGGGGATTCAAACAGTAGCTGTTTATTCAACTGCAGATGCTGAAAGTCTTCACGTTAGGTTTGCAGACGAAGCGGTCTGTATAGGTCCTGCATTAAGCAGCCAATCGTATCTCAATGTAGCAAATATTATTTCAGCTGCAGAAATCACCAATGCTGATGCAATACACCCTGGTTATGGATTTCTATCAGAAAACGCTCGTTTTTCTAGAATATGCGACGAGCATGGTATTAAATTTATTGGGGCATCTCCAGAAATGATTGATCGCATGGGAGACAAAGCAAATGCAAAAGCTACAATGAAAGCTGCCGGTGTACCCTGTATCCCAGGAAGTGATGGAATTATTGAAAACTTACCAGATTGTAAAAAAATTGCAAAAAAAACAGGCTATCCAGTTATGCTCAAAGCCTCTGCTGGCGGTGGTGGAAAAGGAATGCGTGCTGTTTGGAGTGAAAAAGATCTAAAAGATGCATGGGACTCTGCCCGCCAAGAATCAAAAGCTGCTTTTGGAAATGATGACATGTATATGGAAAAACTAATTGAAGACCCAAGGCATATTGAAATTCAAGTTATTGGTGACTCAAAAGGAAATGCTTGTCATCTTTCAGAAAGAGACTGCTCTGTTCAAAGGCGTCACCAAAAACTAACTGAAGAGGTTCCTTCTCCATTTATGACAGATGAATTGAGAAAGAAAATGGGGGCAGCAGCTGTAAAAGCAGCAAAATTTATTAAGTACGAAGGGACAGGTACAGTCGAATTTTTAGTTGATAAGCACCGAAATTTCTATTTCATGGAAATGAATACTAGAATTCAAGTTGAGCATCCAATTACTGAACAAGTTATTGATTTCGACCTTATTAGAGAGCAAATATTAGTAGCAGCAGGAATTCAGATATCAGGAAAAAACTACACTCCAAACCTACACTCCATCGAATGTAGAATTAATGCAGAAGACCCATACAATGGATTTAGACCTTCTCCAGGAAAAATAACAACACTTCATTCGCCAGGAGGGCATGGAGTTCGTTTAGATACCCATGTTTACGCAGGCTATACCATACCTCCTAATTACGATTCAATGATTGCTAAACTAATTACTACGGCTCAAAGTAGAGAAGAAGCTATAAACAAAATGAAAAGAGCGTTAGATGAATTTGTGATTGAAGGAATTAAAACAACAATACCTTTCCATAGAGAACTAATGGAGCACCCTGACTATATTTCAGGAAATTACACTACAAAATTTATGGATGATTTTACCATGAATCCAATTGACTAAAATTTAACTTATATAAATCAAAGTTTATATTTGAGCTATGAATCTATCCTATTGGGAAAAAAAACATTGGCTAAGTGATATCAATTTTATAATAATTGGAAGTGGAATAGTAGGCCTTAGCACAGCTTTGTTTTTAAAGAGGAAGTTCCCAAAGAAAAATATTGTTATTGTTGAAAAGGGAATTCTACCCAGTGGAGGAAGTACTAAAAATGCTGGATTTAGTTGCTTTGGTAGTTTAAGCGAGATATTAAGTGACCTCGAAACACATACTAATACTGAAATTTTAAACTTAGTAAATGAACGAGTGATTGGTTTAAATCTGATGCGTAAAACTCTAGGTGATGTTAATATTGATTATAAAAAATCTGGGGGGTACGAGTTGTTTATGGACAAAGAATCTCATATTTACGACAAATGCTTGGAGAATTTAAAAATAATCAATGATCTACTAAGTCCTATTTTTAAAAATGATGTTTATAAAATCGTAAGTACTCCTAATTGTTTTTCAAAACTGAAGCCTAAATGTTTTTTTAGCCCATTTGAAGCTCAATTAGATCCAGGAAAAATGATTCTCTCTTTGATCAAACTAGTACAATCTAAAGGAATTAAATTACTCAATAATATTAATGTTAAAAGTTATCAAGAATCCGATAACTTTGTTCAAATCGAGACTGATTTTATTGATTTAAAATGCGATAAAATTGTGTTGACCACAAATGGATTTACTAATAAATTAAATAAGCTTGAAGTTGCGCCTGCTCGAAATCAAGTGCTAGTCACAAAGCCAATTAAAAACTTAGAAATCAATGGATCGTTCCACATGGACCGTGGTTACTATTACTTCAGAAATATCGATAAACGCATATTAATTGGTGGAGGGCGACAGCTAGATTTTGAAAATGAAAGTACAACAAAGTTTGGAACTACTCACTTAATTCAAAATAAATTAGAACAATTGCTTGAAGATATAATATTACCCAATCATGATTTTGAGATAGAGAACCGATGGTCTGGAATTATGGGGGTTGGGCCTAACAAATCCCCTATTATCTCAAAACTATCAGAAAGAGTGTATACCGGTGTGAGAATGGGTGGAATGGGAATAGCAATTGGATTTAATGTAGGAAAAAAACTTTCTGAAATTATTTCATAGACATTAATTAAATTTGTTTAAAAAAAATTGTATATAGTTTAGTTTACTTATTTAAATGGAACTTTTAGTCATTTCCCTTGTTACTTTTTTTGCCGCAATTTTGACCTTTTTTTCTGGATTTGGATTGGCTACTATTTTAACCCCAGTAATGCTTCTTTTTTTTCCCCCTGAAATTGCTATTTTTTTAACAGGAATCATTCACTTTTTAAACAATATCTACAAATTAACTATTGTTGGAAAAAAAATTAATATCTCAGTAATAATTAAATTTGGAGTTCCAGCAATTTTAGCTTCTTATATTGGTTCTTCTACATTATTTTTTATTAGTGAAAGCACCTTTTTTACACATAACTTATTTACTCACACAACTGAAATTTCATATGTAGACTTTACAATTTCGATAATATTAATTTTATTTGCCCTAATTGATTTAATCCCTTTTTTACAAAAAATAAAATTTAATAACTCTGTTCTGCCATTGGGCGGTTTCCTAAGTGGATTCTTTGGAGGATTAACTGGAAATCAGGGTGCTTTGAGAAGTGCATTTTTAATAAAACTAAACTTAGATAAAACTGTATTTATCGCTACCACTGTTGTTATTTCCTTTTTTGTTGACTTGACTAGAGTCAGCGTCTATCTTTTTAAAGTAAATGGACTTGATATATCTAATTATTTTATAGTTGGATCATTTGCAGTTGCATCTGCAATTTTAGGATCATTAATTGGCAATAAATTACTAAAGAAAGTAACGCTGGGGTTTATCAGAAATTTAGTTGCAATGATGATTTTAATAATTGCGACTTTACTAATGATTGGGCTTTTATAAGTTATAGAATGAGTCATTAAACTTTATGAGTTGACGGCCTCAACTCCCTCAATTTTCTCTCCCATCATTTCCTTTAGCATATTCTCTATGCCGTTCTTTAGCGTAAAAGTAGAAGAAGGACATCCACTACACGCGCCCTGAAGAATAACTTTCACAATTTTTGTAGTAGGATTATACGATTCAAATAAAATATTACCTCCATCGCTAGCAACTGCTGGGCGAACATACTCATCAAGAATATTAATAATTTCTTTGGAAGTATCATCCAAACTTTCATTTTGCTTTTCAAATTCAATAGAGGATTTCTGTTGAGCTTTATTTATACTAGAATCAATGATGCTTTTCTTTTCCTCAATGTAACGTTTAATAAAAGTCCGAAGCTCATTAGTTATTTCATCCCACTCAACAACATCAAACTTTGTAATGGATACGTAATTTTTATCTAAAAAAACTGATTTAACAAATGGAAATTGGAATAATGCAGTTGCAAATGGCGACTTTTTAGCCTCCTCAATTGAATTAAATTCAAATATTGATGGAACTAATATTTTGTTAGATACGAATTTTAAAACTGCGGGGTTGGGTGTACTTTCAGAATAAATTGTGACCGCAATTTTTTCCTGATTTGAATTTGTAACAACTAACCCTCCTTCATTTAAATAATTTTGAATTTGTATTGCGACCTCGTTTTTAACCTCATCCCATTCTACAATATCAAATCGCTCGATAGAAATAAAATTTGCAGATATGTAAACCTTTCTAACAAACGGCAAATAAAACAACTGCTGAGCTATCGGAGAGTCCATGGCCTCATCTATATTTGAAAATTCATAACTATCTCCCTCAACTAAGAACTTATTTGACTCAAACTTTAAAATTTTTGAGTTAGTAGTTTCTTTTGCTAAGATTTTAAAATTTCCCATGATTAGTCTACAAAGATAATAAACGATTACAAGAATGTATCAGCTAAGCTTAGCCTCCAAATTAATATCACAACTTAAAGCTCCGCTAATTGGACAATTTTCTTTTGCCTCATTGGCAAATTTTAAAAACTCTGCTTCAGTGATCGAAGGAATCTGAGCTGATAAATTTAAGTCAATAGATTTCACAGCCCCGTCTTCAAAAGTTAAACAAGCATCTGTATTTAATTCTTTTGGATTAAAATTAGACTCATTCAATACAAAACTTAATTTCATATTAAAACAACCTGCCAAAGCAGCGGCTATTAGTTCCTCTGGGTTGGTCCCAAGTTTACCGTCATCATTTTTGAATCTCGTTTTAAAACTATATGGCATATTTTCAAAAGCTCCACTCCCTGCACTCAAAATGCCTTCACCATCTGCTCCATCGCCATTCCAAACTGCGACTACTTTTCTTTTCATAATATTTAAATTATATTTATTTAGTTTTAAATTTAATCAAAAAAATATTATGAAAAAACAATTTGAATTTAATAAAGATATTGGTGGGTTGTTCGTTAACATGATCGTTGTTTACTTATTACTAATTTTTACTTTAGGACTTGGAACACCTTGGGCTGTTTGTAAACTTGAGCGCTGGAGAGCAGATAATACAACCATCGAAGGAAGGAAAATTAAATTTATTGGAGAGGGAAGCTCATTGCTAGGTAAATTTTTATTTTGGTACTTTTTAACCATAATAACACTTGGAATATACGGATTATGGATGGTCAACAACTTTGAGAAATTTAAAGCTGATAATACGGTATTCTTAGATTAGATGAAAATCCCTCAAAAAAGATACTTTTTAGCACTAATTGGACTAATTCTATTTTCTTCAGGAATATGTGCTTTTGGGGAAGCGGTTATTCTAAAATACGAAAATAACAACTGGTTTTGGCCAGGGACCATTTCGTTAATTTTAATTAATGCTGGCCTTGGTCTTATGATAAAAAATAAGTGGGGTACATTTTAAGATTATATTTTAGGAAAACCAAGGGTGAGTTCCAAATTGATTTGCTTTAACCTTTTGCTCTGTATTTAAATGAAATTTTATGCCCTTGAGAACAGAGCCTAAATACGATTTGAGTTTAGGTTTAATAAGAAAATAATGAAACAAAGGGTAAAAAAATTTAGGTGTCTTACTACTTAAATATGGCGTAACAGTAATTGTTAGTTCAGTGAACTTCCCCAAGGCTGAAATCTTCCATATTACATCAGATTTCTTTCCATCCTTAGTGCCAATTTTGATTTGATAACCATTCATCGGATCCCATTTATAAAAAAATCTATGGTAAGTTCGCCCATTTAAATAGATTAATTCATCCTTGATGATCTTCTCTCCGTCTGATTGCAATAAATTATTTTTCTTGCAAAAAGGATGAAATAGATTTAGATTCTCAGGCAAAGATATTAAGGACCATACCCTATCTTTTGAATGAGCTAATTTGATCGAATTAGAAATTTTATACATAACCTCTTTTCTGCAATAAGAAAAATAATTTTATTCTTCCAATGTAAAAGTTCTAACAGATGGATTGAAGGGTGAGTCAATTAATTTCCCTTCAGAATCAATTAACTCTAATTTAATTGAAATCTCACCTTTTGGAAGTCCCTCTATATAATAAGGTGCCCATTTGTGAATTAAAAATTCTTTGCCATGAATAGTTGCCCTTACTTTATTCCCATCGGCTGATATGGATGTATTAATTAAATAAAAATCCAACAATACTCGGTCCGTATCCTTCCCTTTATAGACTCCTTTAGGTCGACTATAAAACAATAATTCTTGTGTCAAGTCCAACTTTTGGCCATCTCCAACTTGTGCAAGATAGTAGGCGCTCGGGTTTTTTACTGACTCGTGATAGGATCTCGAAAGAAAAGCTAGTATTACATTATTCCCCTCGTCGAGCTCATGCTCAAATTCCGGTGAATATTTAGCTGAGTAAGGCCCATTATTTATAATCAGATGAATGTGTTGCCCTTTGGCAGAATTAGCAAGGTTATAATCAAAGTCCTTCTGGGTCTGAACTCCAAGCTCGTAATTATCTAGCATAAAAGAAAATGAATAAAATTCACCATTATCATTTGGACCATCTTTAATATCTATTTTTGAACTTAAATATTCGGGTGAGCCTACCACTTCTGTAATAGTTATAGTTTTTTTATTACAAGAAAAAATTAATACAGTAATTAATAGAAGTACTTTTTTCATTTTTTATATCTTTTTTAAGATTAGTTAATATACTTTATAGGCTGCCTTTTTTAATTCAGCAGGAATTGAGAAATCAAATTCTATTGATCTAGCCATAAATAAACCATACATTTTATTCTCCGGGTCAATCCAAAAATGTGTATTATGGTATCCACTCCAGCCGTATGATCCTACACCTGCGCCACTCCCCTCTATCTCTTGATTCTCCAATACACTAAAAGTAAAACCTATATAATATCCTGCCAGGGCTGGGAAAACTCCAGGTTCGTTAGGGTCAGGGTATCCGTTTGTATATTTTGAAGTCATTATATCAATGCTCTCACTTGACAAGATTCTTGAGCCGCCATATACACCGTCATTTACTAGCATCTCACAAAACTTTGAAAAATCGCTCATAGTAGAAACCAATCCTTCTCCACCAAAATGAGCCTTGTTAGTTTCCATATATGAATAACCATCTAAAGCGGCTGTATATCCATCCAGATTATAATCGGTTTGGTTGAAAGCGGAGTTTGGTTTAATATTAACGCGCAAAGGTTGAAATCGTAACCTATCATTTTCAGTAAGATGAAATTTAGTGTCAATCATTCCTAACTTATCAAAAATATTTTCTTTCAGAAACTCATAAAAACCCATCCCAGACAAAACTTCAATTAGTCTTCCTAATATTGCTTGATTTAGGCCATATGCGTACATGGTACCTGGCTCAAATTCTAGGGGCTGTTGAGCAACTGCTTTAGAGAAGTCGTCGAGGTTATTAAATTTAGAAGTGCTAATATAGTTAGGGTATAAACTTTTGTGAGTCCCTGTCAACCAATTTTCACCATTGGGTAAATAATATACATAGCCAGATCTATGGGTGAGAAGATCAATAATTTTTAATTTATTATTACACGGATAAACGCCGTCAGGACTCTTACATTTAATGTCTTTATATTCGGGAAGGTAGTTCTCCAAGGGATCATTTAGATTGAATTTGCCTTGTTCATGTAATAACATAGTTGCAACGGTTGTAACAGTTTTAGTCATAGAATGTATGGCGAAAATGGTATTTTCAGTAATGTCTTTGTCACCAAGTGCACTAGAATTGATAATATTATTGTAAACAATATCACCGTTTTTGTATAGCATAAAGACATTAGAGCCTGTTTTACCATTATTGACAAGGGATTGCTGATAATCTAAAATAGGGTCTGAAGAATTGCAGCCTAATAACAGCGCTAAAAAGAAAATTAATTTTTTCATGAATAATAAATTTGAGTAAATATAAAAAATGATTAAACAACGTTATAGAATTTGAGTAATTAAATATGGAATTATAATTTTAGGATGGACAACATTGAATGAGGCAAGTGTAATTTATAACTCATGCCATGTGTTACAATAACTACTCTATACTTTTTTTGTTTATATATTTATCAAAGTATAGAGCTAAAAACCGCTAAATGCAAAAAGAAGAGCTCCAACTCCAATAGCTGTAGGAACTACACCATAAATAAAACCATATCGAAGAGCATATGGAACTGGTTTTAAATATTTCTCGTTTTGAATAATCTTATTGTTTTCACCAAAAACAACACGGCGATTATTTTTTAAAACACTCTTGTATTCATAATTCCATGTTTCAACGGAGGCTGTCTTTTCTACTTCTGTTGGTTGGCCGTATTTTGAAATAACCTTCGCTTTTACGTCTTCGTAATTTTGAAACTTAGATTGGTTTATCGTTGATGCACAAGAAAAACCTAACAATAATATGAGGCTGATTAAAAATGTATTTTTCATAATTTAGGTATTTAATTAAACTAAGATCCACCTCCCCCAATCCTAAAATCGTTTGATGGCGTACCCTTAAAATATCTAGGAATTCCAGGAAATTCGTCAGTTATAACATAATAATAGGTGCCACCTGGAAATTCAGGTGTTACACCTGAGCGTCCGTTTGCTTCATCAAGTGTTCCCCCTTCGGCAACGTACTCATAATCATTGACGTAAACCCCATCATAAACACCACAAGGGGCAGTAATTCCATCTCCTGGTCTGCTTCCAGCTTTTAAGTTATAAGAAGATGACATTTCAATAATAGGTGAACTTAAATCATTTGCGTCAGAAAAGGCATATTTATAATAAATTGGAAAGCCATCCGCTGCATAACCTAGCAAGGTCATTGCATCGTTTGGTAACTGGATGCTATTTAAATAAAATACTGGAGGTCCATGATAATGGTATTTACCAGAAGGCTGTACGTGGCCATTGTTACAATCCAAGCCTAGTCTTGTGTTCATGGCCTCGAGATTCCAATCCCAATTTGCATTTGTGTTCATGAGACCTTGGTGCGGGAATGGTTCTGCAGCTACTGGATCAAGCTCAATTCCGTTTAACATAATACCAAAAGAAAACCTTGGTCCGTTTGGTCCTAAAAGCGGCCTCAAGGAACCTGTCAGAGAAGGGCTAAATGTTATGTTATAAGTGTTGCTTTGTTCGGTAATTGAATGAGGATTTAACGAACCAGGGCCACCCCCAAATAATCCAACTGAATGATTTGGTATATTATTGGAAAAAATAACCCTGTTATTACCAATCTGCTGTTCAGTAAACTCAGATGTGAAACTTAAAGTAACATTACAAGCTCCTCTTGACTGATCTAAAACTTGGTCTGAGACACAGTCTGAAGAATCTACTGTTGACCGATCACTATCATCGCTACAAGCGATAATAAAGAAAACCAAAATTATAGTGAGCTTCTGCAATAGATTCAATTATTTTTTTCTCGCGTCTATGAAACTCTTTACAAAATAAATCATTGCAATGGTTGATGACGCACACATTACTAAAACTCTAAAAAGACCAATCCCTCCGGAATCTAAAGATTTAGGCAGTCTCATCCCCAATAGCGCTAAAAGAATGACAAGCGTTAACAAGACAGCAATATGGGCAATTACTTTATTTTGATTTTTAACACCATTGTAACACAATAATAGCACTACTCCAAATCCAACTGGAATCAATGCTGTTAAGGAATCAACCTCAAAATAGCCCCACAAACCAAAGGCAATAAGTGTAAAAGAATTAATTAGGTTAGCTTTTGTTGCATTCATAATAATAATTTTTAATTTTTAATTTTTTATTTTTTCGATCATTATAATTGTTATTAAGCCTACAGACTAGTTCGATTAATTTTTCCAACTCCTCTAATCTCGACACGTTCATAGTTGTTTGATACTCCTATTCCGTATGAGCTAGGCTTGATCTCCCTGTATTTTTCCACTTCCTCAGCACACTCTAGAATATTGTAAAAAGGGCCAATATATACTAAAAAGTATTCAGCTCCACTTAACGAATTATAGTCAGGAATCCATAAATAATCAGATCGATATCCGTCTAATTTTAGCTCATCAACCAACTCCCTTGCTTTTGATTCTGTTTTAGTAGCGGTATCTGTAATTACGTAAAAGATATCATCGATTGGTAATTCACTCTCTGACTCAACTGCAGCAGGAGCCTCAGCTTTAACCACGCATTCAAGATCATCACCTTGCTTACCAGTTTTCTTTTCATATTTCTTCCACAGATCTAGACATTCATCAGGCCCATTTTTATATAAGCATTCACAGAGCTGTTTCTCATAATATTTCTCCATTACTTGACTGATTTTTAATGGAGAAATATTCTTCTTCTTCTTTTTCTTTTCATCACAACTAGAAAACAATGATGCACAAAATAAAATAATTAATATTTTTTTCATCTAGTAGAATTAGATCTCATGTAATATTTTTTCAACTTGCAAAATTTTATTTTTTTCAAAACTAACAGTTGAGTAAAGAGCATATAAAACCTACACAACTAAAAAGTGTAAACACTAATGCTAAGGACAGAAATAAATTTAATCTTTTCATATCATTAAATTATTTTTAGAATTTTAACTGATTAAGTTTACTTTGCAATTTCTTTAATTTCATTTTTCTCCACCAGCTTTTATTTTCATCTCCTTGTTCTTCTGCTCTATGAATCTTCTTGTTCAGCTTATTTATTTTTTTCTTTATATAAGAGATATCAATGTTTTTCATTAATCGCTATGTGAAGTTTAATTAAGTTACTTTTTACTAGTAACAATTTACAAAAAAATGTTGTTCTTTCCTACAACAAAGCGTGCTTGATTTTGTGAATTAAAATAACTAATACTTCGATGTACGATTAAACAATATGCTGTAATCTAATATAACTCCAACGCTATAGAAAGAGGTGTCCTTGAAATCAGAAAGGTAGTCAGCAAATGCTGATATATTAATTGAATTGGATTTACCAAAGCGGCCGATCATCTTATCAGTTCTAAAAACAGAAAGCTTTAAAGAAGATAATTTTAAATCTTCAAAATCATCTCTATCAACTGTACCATATTTTATTTCTATTGGTCCATAAGAAAGTCCAAACTGTAGTGAATTAAAGTCATTTATATTATTCCCTATTCCATCTGTATCTGACAGTTCTATGAAAGTATCAGAAAAACTTCTGTAATTGATTGAAAGACCAAATCTTTTCCTTGGATTCAAAAAATAATGAATGAAACTCAAATCATAAGAAGGTAATATGCTTTCGAAATTTGAATTATCGTCAAATTGATCAATATTTATTTGACCCGACGAATTATTTATCTCATTAAAGCTACTCCCAGCATACAACCCTAACCTTAGTGCGCTTCTACCATAACCGCTTCTCTTAGTGATTCTATGTTTGTACAATTCATATTTCTCTTTTTGATCTTTATAAAAAACCGTGTAAGAGTAGGCAGTCAATAACTTTTGAGTTTCTGCATCATTCCTTCTTTTGCTTATTGCATTTTCAATTTTTGAGTCGAGCTCCCGAATCAAACTTTCAAATTTTTTCTCGTATTCGCTTTTAAAAATCATGAGCCTTTCGCGCTGACTTGGGCTAAATTGCTTTTTTGAAAGAGAGATTAGTTCAAAATGAATTTTTTCAAATGCATTGTTCAATAAAAGCTTATTTAATTTACTTATTTGATTGTCAAAATTATAATTTAATAAACTTTCTAGATTAAAATACTCAGCGTTTGCTAATGCTACATCATTGATAATTTTATTTTTGTCGCTCTCAGAAATATGACTTGAAACTGCAATAAGTTCAATTGCATTAGATAAATATAAATTTGTTTCGCTAAACTTAGACATCTCATCGTTATTAAAAACTCTGCCTTTTGAATTAATAGAGCTAATTGCAAGATCAACCTTATTTCTAAATATTTGAAGCCTAGCCTTTGCCTCGTTGTATAAATCTATCTCAAAATCTTTTACTGGAACAACACAATAGATGTAATATTTGCGTCCAGATTTACAATAAATAAAATTTGGATTATTAACCGAACCAATTGAACTAACAATTGATTCATTGTTGAGAAAGGATGAATAAGAACCCGTGTCACCCTCTTCCTTTACTTGCTCGTTCAACCTCGAGACAACAGAAACCCTTTCCGAAATTTGTTTTATTAAATCTTTCTTCAGCGATGACTTTTTCTCAGAAGTAACAGATTCACTTTTGTAAGTGCTCTTTTTAATCACTTTAGAAACAGAGTAATACTTAGAGTTTATACGACATTCTTGAATTTTAGAAGAGTTTTTTACTCCTCCACAAGAGAAAAATAATATTGAAATTAATGTTAAAACTAAAAGCCTCAAAACTGCTATTATTTACTCATAACTTCATCAAAAATAGCTCTCATTTTGTCACGATTAACTCTAATGTTTTTCTTTTTACTGTTGCTTATCGAAGCAATATA
>CEVS01022060.1_pt1 | contig 23814 bp, 20 predicted proteins | sample 361571 | NCBI WGS metagenome assembly CEVS01 (sample SAMEA2623850, study PRJEB7988) | marine metagenome | isolation source: saline water (ENVO:00002010), including | reverse complement strand
TCTTTTCAACTTCAATTACTTCATCGGATGCTGTAACAACTTCGTTCGAATCATCAGCATGATATTCTTCAGCTGCTTTCTTCAACTCACCTTCAGTGAGGTATCCATTTTCATTAGCATCGTAATTTTCAGCATGAGATAAGAAAGATTCTCTATCTGTGATAGAAAATTTTTCCATGACTCTAACGAGTACGTTTTCTGAAAACTCCTTTGGCTTAGAAGAATCCTCTTCAGCACTCTCTTCATTTGTATTTTCTTCACCAGTTATTACGAAAATTAACTCGTCTAAACTAATCATTCCATCCGAATCAGAATCGAATTCAGAAACCAAACGATCTACTTGCGAAGGAGGTAAGTCAGCAAGATTTAATTTTAATAGACTATCTTTTAATTCATTGGAGTCGATTTGTCCGTCGCTGTTAACATCCATTTTGGAAAATAGTGCTTTGATGTCGATACCTGTAGTGTTAAGCCACTGCCTGAGTACATCAACTACGTCATCAGCAACAAAATAAACGCCACATTCGGGGCAACTTTTGGAATCTATTGGTACTAATGCTTTACATGCACCACACTCTCCCAAAGACTCGTTTGAAACACCAGAAAATGAAATGCCACACTCGGGGCATTCTTTAGAGTCGAGAGGAATTACTGCTCTACAAGAGCCACATTCAGCCATCGGAATTTCGTCATTTTTGTCGTCGGACATCATCACACCTGTGTTAGGCAAAACATTGTCGAATATAATGATTCATGGATATTTATTGTTGAAATGTAAATATAAGAAGGGTTTGGGTAGAATAGGTGCGGATATGAAATTCGAAGGAGGCAATTTATTTTCCATCGATTTTTTGAACCAAACTAGACTATTAGAATTGGTTGATAAATTATTAGAAAATGAAAATTCAAATATCAAATTATTTTCTAGATTACCTCCAAGAAGATTATTAGAACATATCGATATTTCTAGGTTAGAATTATACTGGCTAACAGAAAGAACTACCAATAATTCAATACCACCAAATCTTGAAAGATTGATGAAGATTTTTACTGATGCAAAAGATACTGATGAATTGATTATAGTTGATGGTTTTGAATGGTTAATGGAACTACATGGAAATGATAACATTTTTGATTTCATTAATGACCTATCTGATACCTTACAAGGTACCAATACCAAGGTATTATTCCCCATAGACATTCTTAATTTTGATGAAATTTGGTTTTCTAAATTTAGAAAGGTAATTACTCATATCAATCATGAATTAGAAAATAATGAGGTTGAAGTATTTGAGGAATATAGTGAACCTAAACAAATAGCAAATGATGCTGAGGAAAGAATTGAGTTTGACCTTGGTGTCGATGGCTCTCCTAGACTAAGTATGTTGTCTAGACTACCCAAAATAGGATTTACAAATGGTATTCTAGTGAAGAGAATATTGCAATGGAGACGTATGGGGCTTGATGTTTCAGAATTAGAGCCTGCGTTAAATTATAATGTCGAAGATTCATACGCTCTTTATTCCATAATCGAAGAGAAAGTAAGAAGGGTTGTAGAGTTAGAAAATTATCTTTACCATAACAAAGACATGATTGATGTAAAAGAATTAACAACTTCCCTTTTTAGAATTAAACAACTTACAGGAATAGATGAATTGGAAAAGAAATACTATACTAACTGAGCGAGGAATTTTCTGCCTCAACTCTAGAAAGCCATGCGCCATCGAGTAAATTGTTAGTAATTGACATTAGGTCCTTACTGGTTGAACGATCTGAATCTAATTTAGGCGAAACACTACGAACTAATTTTACTATTGATTTTACAAATGGTGATGGACTGAGGGTTTCGAATTCTAATGCTTGGGCAGATATGAGTAGTTCACATGCAAGAACTTCTGATAACCTTTTAGTTGCTTGTACTAGATTCCAACAGGCTGTAGCACCCATGCTAACATGGTCCTCTTGACCAGCAGAGGTGCTAGTGGAGAAAGCAGTCCTAGGTGCAGAATGGCCGTGTAATTCCGAAAGCGACGCGCCCGCAACATACTGTACAATCATCAAACCGGATTCCAAGCCACTATTTTTGGCTAGAAACGGGGGTAATCCGCTCTTTTTAGAATCTAATAACTGGTCCATTCGACGTTCACTGATTGAAGCCAATTCAAAAATTGCAAGAGACATTTTATCAGCAACTAAAGCAAGAACTTCTCCGTGGAAATTACCCTGTGAAACAATCTTATCTTCACCTTCTTTCGAATCAAAAAATACCAATGGATTATCCGTAGTACTATTTATTTCAATTTCAAGTGTCGATCTTAATTGCATGAAACTTTCATTCACAGCACCATGTACTTGAGGGGCGCATCTAAAAGAATAGGGATCCTGTACTTTATCGCATTCTTTATGGCTGGATAAAATAGATGAATTATGCATTATTTTCCTAATCCTATTTGCAACTAGTAATTGTCCTGGATGAGGTCTAGCTTTGTGTACTCTTTCATCAGATGGTTTGACGCTTCCTTTAAACGCCTCCAATGAAGTACACATGATTAAATCTGAGAGAGGGATTAAATTCGATAGATTTTGTTCGGCTTCGATTAGTAAACTCAACATCTGACTAGTACCATTAATCAATGATAAGCCGTCTTTAGCACCTAATTCCAGAGGTATTAATCCATTAGAAAGTAAAATATCTTTGGTTTCTACAACTCCTCCATTGTCATCCAATACTTCACCTTCGCCAATCAATGCCAAAGCCATATGAGACAGTGGTGCTAAATCACCACTAGCACCTAAACTACCAATTCTTGGGATTGCAGGAGTAATATCTAAATTAACAAAATCGATTAATTGTTGAACTACATTAGGGTGAACACCTGAAAATCCTTTGGCGAATGAATTAATTCTTACAATCATCATGCATCTAACAGATTCTCGACTCATTAATTGTCCGATACCAGTTGCATGTGACCTAATTAGATTAATCTGCAACTGTTGGAGATCTTTCTTGGAGATTGTTTGATTGACTAATGAACCAAAACCAGTATTTATGCCATAAACTATTTCATCACTTTCAAGAATATCTTCTACAACCTTTCTTGATTTAATAATCCTGTCCCATGAATCATCAGAAATTTGAATTTGGAGATTATTCTTTGCAGTGCGCCATATTTCCGAGGAAGATAGTGTATTTCCATCAAGTGTAATTTTAGAAATATTTTCACTCCCCTGTGAACAACGAGTCGATAAGATGCTCTTGTGCTTTTTGTGGTAATGTTACTATTAATCTTGATTCTTTTTGCATTGCCGATTTAATCGCTTCTATTGCACCATCGTTACGAGCCCATGCTCTTCTGGCAATTCCATTATTAACATCCCAAAACAGCATGGATTGAATATTATTTTCTGAATCTTCTGAACCATCAATCAGCATTCCAAATCCGCCATTTATGACTTCACCCCAACCGACTCCACCGCCATTGTGTAGGCTTACCCATGTTGCGCCTCTAAAGGAGTCCCCAACGAAATTTTGAACGGCCATATCAGCAGTGAACATTGAACCATCTCTAATATTTGCAGTTTCTCTGTAGGGGCTGTCAGTACCGGAAACATCATGATGGTCTCTACCCAATACCACGGGGCCTTTGAGTTGACCATCACGAATTGCATCATTGATTGCAATAGCTATTTTTCTTCTACCTTCATCATTGGCATAGAGGATTCTGGCTTGGCTGCCTACAACCATTTGATTATTTCCTGCTTGTTTTATCCACCTGATATTATCGTGTAGTTGTTGCCTAATTGAATCATCAGCATCAGCAGCTAATTCAGATAGAACGTTGCAAGCAATTTTATCTGTCAATTCTAAATCTCCTGGATCTCCTGAACAGCAAACCCATCGGAATGGTCCAAAGCCATAATCGAAGCAAATTGGACCCATTATATCTTCAACATAACTAGGGAAGATAAAGTTACCATCATCATCAAGAATATCTGAACCTGCCCTCGACGCTTCTAATAAAAATGCATTGCCATAATCCCAAAAATACATTCCTCGTGCAGACATAGTCTTGATTGAATCCATATGACTGAGTAATGTTTGCCTAACTTTTTTACAGAATAATTCACTATCTTTTGACATCAAGTCTGCTGCCTCGGAGTAGGTATATCCTGAAGGAAAATAACCACCTTGCCATGGGTTATGTAAACTAGTTTGGTCACTCCCCAAATCAACTTTTATGTTACGCTCAACTAATCTGTTCCACAAATCGGCAACATTTCCAACATATCCAATTGATATGGCATTACCCTTTTTAGAATTACTAACCATCATATCAATCGCCTCATCAACGTCATACGAAATTTCCGAAAGCCAGCCTTGTTCGTGACGCTTTACTGCGGCATGAGGATTCATTTCAGCCACGATGCATGATGCGCCTGCAATAACTGCTGCTTTGGCTTGTGCTCCAGACATCCCACCTAATCCAGAAGTTACGAATGTAATACCTGAAAGATCTCTGTCAGGGGGTAAATTGAGATGGATTCTTGCTGCGTTAAGTAGAGTCAATGTAGTCCCATGAACGATTCCTTGCGGACCGATATACATGTATGAGCCAGCAGTCATTTGACCATATTGTGAAACTCCAAGCGCATTCATCCTCTCATAATCTTCACCCGATGAATAGTTCGGAATCACCATGCCATTAGTAACCACTACTCTAGGCGCGTTATTATGTGAAGGAAATAAGCCCATAGGGTGACCAGAATACATAACTAGTGTCTGTTCATTAGTCATAGTTGAAAGATACTTCATAGTCAAAAGATATTGTGCCCAATTCTGAAATACTGAGCCATTTCCTCCATAAGTGATTAATTCGTGAGGGAACTGGGCGACGGCAGGATCAAGGTTATTCTGAATCATCAACATAATTGAGGCAGCATGTTTGGAATTTGCAGGATAAGCATCTATTGGGTGAGCTTTCATTTGATATGATGTAGGTCTATAACGATTCATAATGATACGGCCAAATGTATTTAACTCATCCAAGAATTCTGGAGCTAAAACTTCATGAAATTCAGGTTTGAAATATCGCAAAGCATTTTTTAGGGCCAATTTTTTTTGTTTGTTTGAAAGAATCTGGCGTCTAGCAGGTGCATGGTCTACCGAATCATCAAGGCCAGGGTGAGTTGGTAAATTATCAGGGATTCCGGCAGTAATTGCCTTCCTTAATGAATCCCAACTTTCGCCCATGCTATAGGCAAAACAGCATCGTCTTTGAGCATTATGTTACAACATGTTCTTGCTTCTTTAAATCAGGTCTCCAAAGTGTGAAAATAATTCCAGTAATTATCATAATTATTGAAAATATCATCATTCCATCTTTAATCGATAATCCATATCTGTCCACTAAGAATCCAGCTGTAGTTGTGGATAACGCTGCTGAAGCACCTAAAATCAACATATCCATAGAGAAAACTCTGCCTCTAACTTCATCTTCAACCCACATTTGTGTTAATACTGTAGATAATACCCAATTTGCCCCACTAGCGGCATGTGCCATAATTATGAGCAGAATAGTCAATGGCAAGGTTATCTCTAAAGTAAAACCAACTAAAAAGTAGAATATACCGGACAAAGAAACGAGTAAACCGATTAATGATGGCCACTTTGTTTTGTCCTTGAAGAATGTTCTAGCCATTAGCGGGCCAATTCCGGTTCCAATACCTCTAGCGAAAAAGAATAAACCAAAACCAAATGCAGCACCATAACCATCAATATCGCCACCAGCCAATACAAGGAATACTCCAGCCAATCCTGCTCCTGCAAGATTCCATGATGATTTAGCAAAAACTAGCCTAAGTAACCGAGCATCTTGCTTTATTCTCTTCCAACCTGTTTTGATATTTCTAAAAGCAGTAGAAAATATAGGACCCTTTAGATCTTCATCAATAGTTTGAGGAATCGTCATAGGGATCAGAATTAGCGCGCCCAAAACGAAAGTTAGTGAATCGAGAATGAATGCTGCATCTGTGCCCCACTCAGAGACAACAATGCCGCCCAACATTGCTCCGATGCACAAAGAAGCTGACCATGATGCAGAAGTAATTGCATTTGCAGTGAGTAAGTCTTCCTCATCGACGACATTAGGCAAAGCAGCTCTTTCCGCAGTAACATAAAAACCATGCAACAACATCATTACTCCAGAAACACCAATTAGCCACCACATATCTTCTTCACCATCAACAAGGATGAATGATAATGCCAGACCAACCTGGAGAATATTAGAGTATATCATTAATTTCTTCCTATCAAATCTATCAGCCATTACTCCAACAATCGGTTGAGAAATTGCAAATAATGCCATTCTAACACTGAATAAAATACCTAGCAGAAATTCCGAACCAGAATAATCAAGAATCAAGAAAAATAATGCAATTGTGTTGAACCATTCACCAATCCAAGATATGACAGAAGCAATCCAAAAACGACGGAATTTGGAATTTTTAAGAATGAAGGAAGTATAGCCGGACTGCAAAATCACTCCTCCTCTGTTGAACCATATGTTTCGCTAAGCGAACATACAATCCACTTTGAGGTAGGTGTGTTTGATAAATCTGCGGTTGAATCTATAGGCACTAATTCATTGGCTTCAGGGAAATATGAGGCTAAATTTCCTTGAGGTATATCGTATGGTATAACAATCCAATTCTTGGAAAATCTTTCTTTACCTTTGAAATGGCTTGTAATGTCAATAAGTTGCCTAGTTTTCCATCCTCTGTTCAGCATATCATGAGGATTCATCATTATGATTCGACGATTTCCTTTAATCCCACGATACCTATCATCCAAGCCATAAATAGTGGTATTATATTGGTCGTGTGATCTTAAAGTCATCATGACAAAATGCCCATTAGGAATTTCTACATCAGGTAGTTCATGTGTAGTAAAGTGAGCTTTTCCGTCATTGGTATTGAAAGATCTACTATCTCTTGGAGGATTAGGAAGATAGAAACCGTTGGTTTGCCGGACTCTTTCATTATACTGTTCAAATCCTTGTAGACAATCACTCATCAAATCTCTAATTCCATCATAAGAATCAACTAATTCCATCCAATTAATGGGCGTACTTTCTAAGGTATTTGATGCAAGGCTAGCGACTATCCATGGTTCACTTCTAAGTGATGAGGATGCGGGTTTTAAACTGCCTTGAGACCTGTGTACAATACCCATGGAATTTTCAACGGTAACAAATTGTTCACCCGAAGATTGCATGTCCGATTCAGTCCTGCCTAGGCATGGAAGAATTATTGCTTCTTTACCGGTTACAATGTGCGACCTGTTCAACTTAGTTGAAACTTGGACAATTAAATCAACTTTTGACAGCGCATTTGCTGTGTAATTAGTGTCAGGAGTTGCAGATAAAAAATTGCCACCCATGCAAAAGAAAACGCCCACTTCTCCCTTATCCATGGCAATAATAGAATTGACTACATCGTGTCCATGTTTTCTAGGAAGAGATACTTTTAGCCCCATCTCCATTTTATCCAAAAATGCATCACTTGGAGCCTCCCAAATCCCAACAGTTCTATCTCCTTGAACATTTGAATGGCCTCTAACTGGGCAAAATCCTGCGCCTTTCTTACCGACATGACCTCCAATCAATAATAAATTTACAACTTCTTGAATAACTGAAACTCCGTTACGGTGCTGGGTCAATCCCATGGCCCAACATGCAATTGTTGCATTGGAATTAGCGCACATTTTACCAACCTTTTCAATAAGTTCTCGTTCAATTCCTGAATCATCAATAATATTTTTCCAAGACGTGTTTTTTGCCATTTCGATCATTGAATCGAAACCAATAGTATGATTTTGTATGAATTCTGAATCTAAGCCTCCATTTTCAAGATGAACTTTGATTAATCCTTTGATCAATGCAGCATCACCACCAATCTTGACTTGTAGATGAATATCAGATAATTTAGTAGATTTTAAATCTAATTTCATGTAATCTTGGGGGTGTTTAAATCTCTCCAATCCAGCCTCAGGTAATGGATTGACATGAATTATTTTAGTTCCGGATTTTTTTGCATCTCTAAGAGCTGTTAACATCCTAGGGTGATTAGTTCCTGGATTTTGACCGATGACTAAAATCAAATCAGAATGATTAAAATCATCTAATTTAACAGTCCCTTTACCAATTCCGATAGTTGATCCTAAGCCTTTACCGCTTGACTCATGACACATATTCGAACAGTCTGGTAGATTGTTGGTGCCAAAAGAACGGATAAATGCTTGATAAAGAAATGCGGCTTCATTACTAGTTCGCCCTGAAGTGTAAAAGACAGCATTATTTGGACTGGGTAATGAATTAAGTTTATCGGAAATCTTATTGAAAGCATCATCCCAAGAAATTGGTTTGTAATGATTGGAATCCGTTTCAAGAATCATCGGTTCAATAATACGTCCTTGATTATTCAACCAATAATCACTCTTAGCAGAGAGTTCTTGAATTGAATGTTTTGCGAAAAAGTCTTGGCCAACTTTAGATTTTGTTGCTTCATCAGCAACTGCCTTAGCACCATTTTCACAAAACTCGAAACTAGTTCTGTGCTCAGGATCTGGCCAAGCACATCCAGGGCAGTCAAAACCATTTTTCTGATTAACCATTCTAAGTGTTCTAATCGAATTACTAACTCCCATTTTCTTTAGTGAGTGAATACCTGATGAAATTACAGCAGGAATGCCAGCAGCCTGTTTTTTTGGTTTTTTCAACCGCAGACTATTTTGGTCGTGAGGGACGGTGGGTGATACTGGTTTACGCATGCTCCTCAAATATCGCCAGTAGGCAAAGGTTTCAAGGCTTACTGTCAATTCAATAATTAATTACCAATTATTACAGCATTATCGGGTTTGACGAAAGAAAAAATACGTAATCCGGATTTTCTAGCAGTACTTGCAGCTAAAGAGGAGCATGCACCTATACTAACTATTGTCCGGATATTACTTCTACAGGCTTTAGCAACAATATCCCATCCGCATCTGCCTGACAACAATAAAATCGAATCGGAAATGTCTATTTCATTCAACAAAGCAGCACCAATCACCTTATCCACGGCATTATGACGTCCAATATCCTCTTTTACCTGTAATAAGTTATAATCATAATCGATTAATCCTGCTGCATGCATCCCTCCAGTTGACTTGAAACCTTTCTGTTCTGACTTCATTAAATCTAAAGACATATTCAGATTATTGAAATCAATTTCGCGCAAATCTTTTTCTAAAATTGGTAAGTCATGAATTAATTCTTCAAGCCCATCTGCATCACAAGCCCCACAAGAGGATTTTATGATTCGTTTTGAATCAAACATTTCATCCTTTATTTTGGGTCCTTCCAAAATTAATTCATGTACACCTAATTCATCAATATTAGATTCAAATTTTTCTAAATAATTAAAATCAGATAGTTTAGTGTATCCCTCTGATATGAGATGGCCTAAAAATAACTCATGTCCGTCGTCTGGAGTACCTAGTAATCTCGTCAAAACCTCGCCATTATAGTTCAGAATTAACAATGATTCTCTAGCTAATTCATCTGATGAAATTATAGTTTTAAATCCATTCCATCTAGAAATTGGAATCTTTATATTATTGGTAATATAATCACCTCAAATGATCTAAATCAAAGAATTCAAACTGCAAATCAACCAATTCACTGCTAGATTTAGCAAGTGAATAAGCATCAAGCGGCTCTTGGTTTAATTCAAAAAAACGTTCACCCCACCTAAAAGCACCCAATACATTTCTTGATTGTTCTTCCCTACCAATAAGATATAGTGCTGCAGATAATGCTTCTGCGGTTGTCAATTTACCAGGCTTCCCCCAATTGACTGGATTTGCTGCTAAAAGTAATGGTAGCATTCGAGGGGTTAAGCGTGTTTTTTTCATCACACTGTCAACACTAGATTCGATTTGTGCCCAACTACAATCTAAACCAACTAATGAACCATTTCTGATCGTTAGAAGTTCATGGTCTTCTGGACCCAATACTTTGCCACATAATGGTTCTAAAATAATTCCTTTTTTTGGAAGATTTTTCATATTCTTATGAAGTTTCAAATCTCCTCTTTTAGAGGCTAAAACAGCGGTATTTTTCTTCGGGTCATCTTGTGCCAACCAAATCGCATGTACTCTAATATCATGCATCTACTCACCATTTTGATTGAAAAAATCACCTAGCGTTAAACCCCTAGAATCATCCTTGAATACCCTGCTGGTTTCTTCGGGTTTACTTTCAACCATCAGTTTTATTCCTAAGACTCGTTCAAATTTTTTAATTACACTGTCTGTGGGATGCTTGCCGTTTTCAGCCGACTTAATCACGTTAACAGTTTCCGCCATTCTCTTGCCCAAAGTTGCTTGATTCCAACCTTTCTTTTTTCTTGCTTGTGAAATTATACTTGCGAAATCTTCTGAAAGTTCTTTCTCTCCCTTCAACATGATATTTTTTCCTCTTCGTTTGGAGGAATATGTTGATGAACTATTCATTTTATTTGCTATATTAAGCCCTGGAGCAACTTGTTTTGGTGCAAGTCCCAATTTCTCAACACACCGAGAACAAGCCGAAACAACGGTTTTACCCATTGGAACTTGCCTAACACCGACCTTCATTGCTCCACACAATTCACAATCCGCCATACTATCGCCATGTAGACGGTTGAGTAGAAGAGACATGAACATTGGGATTAATAGGATGACTTAATACATCATCGGCAATTGGTAGTGATGATTGGCATGAGTACTGATGTGGAGTCAAACATTTCGGAAGTTAGTAAATCATCAGATGAAGAACTAAAAAAACTTGAGCAAGATTACAAAGATCTGCATGATGAGGCTCAAACTCTAATTAATGAAAGAGCTCACTTAGAATCTGAGATTAGATCTTTGAAAAAGCGTGCAAACCGCCTTGATGAAGAAGTTCGATCGCTGAAAAATCCACCCTTAATTATAGGTCATTTAGAAGATGTACTAGATTTTGAAAGAGGCATTGTTCGTTCTTCAAATGGAACTGTATTCCAAGTATCTCTTAACCAAAGACTTTCTCCTGATGTTCTTAAGCCAGGAGTCCGTGTTGCATTAAATCAAGATACTCTTGCTGTTATTGAAGTTCTACATGATGCATGGGATCCAATGGTCAGTGGAGCTGAAATGACTGATAAACCTGATGTTACCTATGATTCAGTAGCAGGGCTTGAAGAGCAAGTAACATCGGTTAGGGAAGCAATAGAATTGCCACTAACCTCCCCTGAACTATTTCACAAAGTAGGTATTAAACCTCCCAAGGGGATTTTACTTGTTGGACCTCCGGGCTGTGGAAAAACACTTCTTGCAAAGGCTGTAGCTAATCAAACTGATGCTACATTTATTCGTATGGTTGGAAGTGAGTTAGCACAAAAGTATATTGGAGAGGGTGGTAGAATGGTCAGAGAGTTGTTTTCTCTAGCTAAGGAAAAATCACCATCTATAATATTCCTTGATGAAATTGATGCTATAGGAGCGAAGCGTCTTGATGGTTCAACTAGCGGAGATCGTGAAGTGCAAAGAACGTTGATGCAATTATTAGCAGAGCTAGACGGTTTCGATGCTCTTGAAGATGTGAAAATAATTGCTGCCACTAATAGGCCAGATATTCTCGATGATGCGCTTTTGAGACCAGGTAGATTTGATAGGATTATTGAAATCCCTATTCCTGATGAGGGTGGTAGAAAAGCGATTATAGAGTTGCATATTTCAAAGATGTCTACTAAGAGAATACAAATTAATCAAATTGTAGAAAAGACAATTGGATTTTCAGGAGCTGAACTAAAAGCCACTTGTGTTGAAGCGGGAATGATTGCTATTAGAGAAGGACGTTCGTCAATCACTCACAAAGACTTCATTGAATCGATAAAAAGAATTAACATCAAGAAATCTAGATCCGGTTCTGAGGGTAACCCAGAAGCTCTGTATAGTTGATTTCAATACTTAACTTCAAAGTCCTCCTTCATAACGAGTAAATAATGGCAGCCATTATTGAATGTGTACCAAATATATCGGAAGGTCGCGATTTAAGTAAAATCGAAAAAATAGTTTCTGCGGCAAGAGGCATCGATGGTTGTTCGGTTTTAGGAGTAGAACCGGATGCAGACTATAACCGAACTGTGATTACAATTGCAGGAGAACCAAATTCTGTACAAGAGGCTGCTTACAAGCTCATTGAGTCTGCAATTATCAACATAGATATGCAGACTCATTCCGGTGAACATCCGAGATTAGGAGTAGTAGATGTTTGTCCATTTATACCACTCGAAGGAGTGACCATGGAGGAATGTTCAAAATATGCAAAAGTATTAGCAGAGCGTATTGCATTGGATTTTTCAGTACCTACTTTTCTCTATGGATATTCTGCAACTCATGATGATAGATTCTTATTATCCTCTTTAAGAAAAGAGGAGTATGAAGGGTTTAGAAATAGATTAGAAGAAGGTGAAACATCACACTCTAATACTACACGATTTCCAGATTATGGACCACGAGAATGGAACGAAAAGGTAGCAAAGTCTGGGGGAATTACAATTGGTTCTAGAGATATTTTAATCGCATACAACGTAAATGTAGACGAAACAGATGCAACCATTTCAAAGATAATCGGTTCAACTGTCCGAAGTTCAGGTCGTTTAATTAAAAGAAATGGTAAGAAAACTAGAATTCCAGGGATGCTTAACAAAGTGCAAGGAATGGGAGTGACATTAGAATCTAATAATATAAGTCAAGTATCGATGAACATTTTAGACATTAATTCTTGCCCCTTACACATTGCTTTTGAAGCTTGCAAAGTGATTGCTGAAGATCATGGCAAGAGTTTACTTGGGAGTGAAATTGTTGGTTTAGTTCCATTGAAGGTAATGACTGATGCTGGCAGATGGTTCAGCGACAAAGAAGATTCAGATGAAAATGAATTAGTGATTTTCGCAATTCAAGGATTAGGTTTGGATTATTTAGATAAATTCGAGCCAAAAAATAGGATTATCGAATGGGCTTTGAGGAGTGATGAATAAATGGACTGGATGGAAATGAGTTTGAGGGACTTTCAATCTGCTTTAGCATCTTCCTCTCCCACTCCCGGTGGTGGAACTGCAAGTGCAGTCGCATTAGGTCAGGCTGCTGCACTAACATGCATGGTTGCTGATTTGACAATTGGCAATGAGAAGTGGAAAGAGGGTTGGGTATGTGCAGAAAAAGCTCAATCAATCGCAATAAAAATATTCTCACAAGCAGGAAAACTGGCTAAGGATGACAGTGATTCTTTTGATTTAGTGATGGAATCTTTCAAATTACCAAAATCGAATGAAGAAGAAATTCAGTCGAGAAGAAATGCAATAAGAAATGCTACTTTGAAAGCTGCTTTGGTGCCATTTGAAACTGCTGAACTAGCATATGAATTATTAGAAGTTCTACCGGAATTAGCGAATAAGGGTAATGCAAACGCCGTATCTGACGTCGGTGTTGCTTCACTTTTAGCAAGTGCCGCAGCAAAAGGTGCACTTTTCAATGTTGACATTAATCTAGGTTCACTACCTGAAGAAATGATTGGTGATTTAGGAGTAAAATCCGCACAACTACTCGAGAAATCAAGATTATTATCTAAAGATTCACTGAATGTTGTGCGATCTAGATTAAATTAGATTATCTGACTCTCGAACCTGTATTTATTTCGCCATCAACTGTAATCAATTTCACATTATCTTCGCCGTCATCTGCAGCAAGCATCATTCCTTCAGATGTTATACCTCTTAACGGACGTGGTTTGAGATTAGATACGAATACAACAGATTTACCCGTCAATTCTTCAATACTGTAGTATTTTTTAATTCCAGCGCAAATAGTCCTGCCATCTGGAGTACCATCATCCAAATTTACAACATATAATTTATCGGCATTGGGATGATCTTCAACATTAATAATCTTACCAACTCTAAGATCAACTTTCATAAATGTATCAAAATCAAGATATTCGATACCTTCTGGTGCTTCATTCATTTTTTTATCTCCTTTTTTCTTCTTTTTGCTACCCTTAACAGTGTGTCCTGATTGTACTTCATCATGAGCATTGTCAACCAATGATTGTTCAGAAGATAATATCTCTTCCAAATCAAGTTTCTTAAACAAAGGTTCGGGTTTACTTTCATTCCATGTCATTTCAACATTCCAATCAATTGCTGAATCCCAATTAACTAAACTTACATCGCCTTCTTGACCCAATGACTCCCAAAGTCTGGATGCACTGAATGGAAGAAATGGTTGTGAAGTGATAGAGATGAATCTAGCAATTCTCCAACCGAAAGAAAGCATGGCTAGAGAATTACTTCTCTCACTATCGTAATTGCTATTTCCAGTATCTGACTCCGATGAAAGATACTTCCATGGCGTGGCATTTTGTAACATCTGATTACCCAATTGCGCTGCATTAATAACGAATCTCAACGCTTCCTTGTATCGATGTTTATTTAATGAGTTAGAAATTGAATTGTGTAAATCTTCGAGTTTATTCTGGTACTCAGAGGTCAATTTCAAATCTTCAAATTGACTTAAAGGTGATTTAGGGTTATCTTCTAATCTAGCACCTAATGTCAATACTCGATGAACAAAATTTCCATAAGCAGCTATTAACTCACTATTTATTTTCTCAACGAAATCTGGCCAGTTAAAATCTGTATCATGATTTTCAGGCATATTTATTGAAAGATAATATCTTAGAGTATCAGGGTCGAATTTTTCTAAAAATGATGGTAGCCAAACAGCATGTTTTCTTGATTTCGAAAATTGCCCTCCTGATAACATCAAATATTCCATTGCAGGGACATTGGTTTCCAATGCCAAATCACCATTCGTAGGTAATTGTACTTCATCTTCTGAAGTTTTACCGTTAGCTGCATGGTTAAGGCCTAAAATGAGTGCAGGCCAAATAACAGTGTGGAAAGGTATATTGTCCTTACCTAAGAAATAAAGATGCCTAGGTTGTTCACCATTTTGTCCAATACACCACCAATCTTTCCAAGCTTCTTCTCCTTTCGGATGATTGTTGTTCGAAGCAAATTCACTAGCCCATATTTGGGCACAGGTTGAGTATCCTTGAACTGCTTCAAACCAAACATATACGCACTTACCATCCCAATCAGCATCATCCATAGGAAGTGTAATTCCCCAATTCAAGTCCCTAGTGACAGCTCTTGGTCTTAAGCCCATATCCAACCACTGCTTCGTCATTGCTTTGACATTTGATTTCCATACATTTTGACGCGAATCTGCATGCTTTTCTAAGGCATTTTGAAATAAATCTAGTCGATAAAATAGATGGTCGGTATCTCTAACTTCAATTGCTGCATCAGGGTTCATCTTAGATTTTGGATTAATAAGTTCAATCGATTCATAAGTTGCACCACATACATCACATTGGTCGCCTCTAGCATCTTCTGCAGAGCATGATGGACATGTTCCTTCAACATACCTATCAGGAAGGAATCTACCAGAACCATCACTTGAAACTTCATAATACTGTTTCATTGTTTTTCTCTCAAATAGACCAGCCTCCATTAATTTACTAAAATTAGATCTAACTATCTTTTTATGTCTGTCATCTGAAGTCCTGTTAAACAAGGAACCTCCAAATTCTATACCTCTTGGATCGACATTAGGCTCCCATGAACATCCAAGTTTAATAAGCGCATTAGAATTAATTGCATGGAATTTATCAACAATATCTTGAGGGCTGACTCCTTCTTGTTCAGCGGTTACTGTAATGGGAGTGCCGTGTTCATCTGATCCAGAAACCATTAGGACCTTATTTCCTAGAGCCCTTTCATATCTTGCTTGTATGTCAGGAGGCAGGTAACATCCAGCAACATGGCCAAGGTGAAGTGGACCATTAGCATATGGCCACGCTACACAAATCAGTACATTTTCTGATTTATCACTTGGCAAGAACATCCCTCTATTTTACCCCAAAGCCAATCGCTTCTTGAGTTTCACCCCTGTAAAATTAAAAATATCTATTTTAATGCGTCATTTTGAATAACTACTTGCTTTACGATAAAACAGCCCGGCTAGGAGCCGTCGACTAAATATGGACTATACATTACTGATATTCTATGCTACACTGGCTCTTGGTGTGTCTTTTATTTGTTCTATCTTGGAAGCCGTAGTGCTATCGATGCCTCACACCCACATTGCAGTAATGCAAAAAGATAAATCGAAAATTGCAAAAATGTGGACTAAGCTGAAAGATGATGATGCTGTAAGGCCATTAACTGCTATTTTGACTTTAAACACCATTGCTCATACTATGGGTGCTGCAGGAGTCGGTTCACAAGTTCAAATTTTATACGGTGAGGAAGCACTAACTTTTGCATCAGTAATTTTAACTTTAGCTGTTCTTTTCTTATCTGAAATAATACCTAAGACTTTAGGTACTGCTTATTGGAAACAATTGGCTCCTGTTTCTGGTCATATTCTTTCATTTATGACATCTGCACTTGTTATAATAATCGCACCGATTCAATGGTTAAAAGCGATCTTACCCAAAGGGTCTCAATCACTAGTAACTAGAGATGATGTTGCTGCATTAGCAGATTTGGGTGAAGAAGAAGGTATTCTTGAAGAAGATGAAGAAACAGTCATACACAACCTACTAAGGCTAAGAGAGATTAATGTTGAGGAGGTCATGACTCCAAGAGTTGTAGTTACCTCATTCCAAGAGGATTCGACCATTAAGACAATTCTAGATGAAAATACAGTTATAAGATTCTCAAGAATACCAGTCTATGGAGAAAGTATTGATGATGTTTCAGGAATTGTGATTCGTTCAGAATTATTAATGGCGGCGAGTAGAGATGAGTGGGATAGGAAAATATCTGATTTCAAAAAGCCTGTAAAGTCTATCAAAGGTACAAGTTCAGTTGATAATGCACTAGATATGTTCTTGACACAGAGGCAACAAGTTGCAGTTGTTGTGGATGAATTTGGAGGGACTTCTGGAATTGTTACTATGGAAGATGTTCTAGAAACTCTACTTGGTGAAGAAATTGTTGACGAACTTGATGAAGTAGACGATATGAGAGAATTAGCAAGAGTTCAAGCAGACAATAATGAAGAAGAATGATTATTTCATTTTTTCAAGCCATTGTTCTATAACTTCGTCTCGCCCTTTATTTTCCCTAGCCCCAGCATGAGATAAATCTTCAATAACAATATTTGTGAGTAATACTTTATTGGTAAAGGATTCAATTAACTGATCATAATGGACTTGTCCCAATCTTTCATCATTACCAGCTTGTACGACTAATGTAGGTCTATCTGGTATTCCCCAAATTGGTACATCTACCTCTTCAATATTAATGATTGGTGGGAATCCCTTATTTAGATAATTAAAATGAAAACTTAAACGATTCCAAAAACTATTAATCAAGAACTTAGGTACAAATAATCTTTGACAGGATTCCTTAAAAATCTCAGAATAACAAGTCATTGGAGATTCTAAAATATAACCTCGAATATATTTGGAATTTCTTAATTTTTCCGACTCCCTAGAGTATCTAAGTAAAACAAACGCACCCATGCTATGACCATGAAAATAAATATCAGAGATCTTATCCAAATCACATACTTTATGCAAATTATCAAATAAATACATGAAATTTCTAGTTGCGACACCTGCATTCCATTTACTTACTCCCTGAGCACTTCCATGGCCAGGTAATTCCATAATCAAAACATGATACCCTTTTCTGAGAAAAACTTCTGCCCTACCAAGCATCGAAGAAGATCCACTCCTCCATCCATGAATGATAATTGCCAAAGGTGCTTTTCTATCACTAAAATTCGACACGTAAAAGATATCTGGACCGTCGTGAACTAATGTTCCACTATTCCAGTTTTCACCAGTTAAACTCTTTTTCCTGTTATGAGGTGCGATGAAAGTTAATGCAACTAAGGATTCTAAATAAGAATTAAACAATAAAACAATTGAAAGAATGATAAGAAAGATAAAAATAAATTTATTCTCTTGATAAAATATGGTTAAGTAAAAACTTGTTACTGTTAAAAAAATAGCCATAAGGCAAGTAATCCAGCGATTATGTAGGAGATTCATTAGAAACACTACTATTTATCTGCCTTTGCTTTTGGCTTTGGCTTAGCCTTAGCCTTAGCCTTTGGTTTAGCCTTAGCGCCATCTTCATCTGAAATCGATTCTTTAGAAGAATCTGATTCTTTTTCGTCTTCTTTAGCAGCAGCATCTTCAGCGGCTTTTTGCTCACGAGAGACTTTCTTTGCTTCTCTTCTGGCAGCGAACTGATCTCCATAGTTACCCATGTTCTCAAGCTTAGCCCAAAATCCAGATGATTGTTCGCCTTCAGCAGGAACGTGCTTAACTAAAAATGCTCCAAACATTAAATCATAGATACCTTGTTTGTATTCACTAGCTCTAGAAAATTGGAAGTTGACAATCCAAGCAATAAGGAATAGTGCGCCAAACACAGTCCAAATAATTGGTCCGGCACCAGCGGCTTTATCTCCCAACTTTTGGAAATTCATCATAACTGCAATTAAACCAAACAGGGAAAATATTCCTGCAGAGTTAGAAAGCATACCTTGTATTGGGTTTGACTTAATTCCACTTGAATTAACATATTTTATTCTTGATACGAATTGTCCCAATGTTCTTCCAGTTTTAAGAGGTAATATCATTACGTTAAGCAACATCATTACAAAAGAAACTGCGAGCAGTATTGTAGTTACTACGTTAGTATCAGACATCATCATGACTATGGCTGCGATTAAAACACCAAAATTCCAACCGAAGTTCACAAACCAACTCATTGTACGATCTAATCTGTTAGCTAATTGAAATCCTTCGGGAAGACCGACAGGTCTAGGCTCTCTCTTTTTCTTTTCTTTCTTTTCCTTAACAGGCTTTGCTTGAGCCACTTTGGCTGGCTTTGCTACTGCTTTCGCCTTTGCTACAGCTTTGGCCTTTGCCACTGGTTTTGCTTTAGCAACAGCTTTCGCTTTTGCAACTGGTTTATCTTTTGTACTGGAACCTGCTCCTGCTTTGTCTAATAATCCCATAATTTCACTCTCTCTAATACATCTCTCCAACTGTTCGGTAAATTTCAAATTCTGCCGAGGCTACAAATGTTTCAATTGATTCTTCACTCATATTGGCTAGTTGGGAATCGACAATTGCAAAGAATCTGCCTCGCAATTCATCATCTGCTGAAGCCGGATCGCCACCCACGGCCTGGTAAACAGAGAAATCATCACTGGACACAAATTCATCTACAACTTCTTCAGGTAAATGTGAACCTAATAGCTCATCAACAATACTAACAAATTCGATGAAAATATCTTCACCGTCAGTGGATTCTTCAGCAATAGTTGATTCTACAACAGGTTCAGCAGCTGGTTCTTCTAATTGTGATTTCAATGATTTTCTTTCTGACATTAAGGATTCAAGTTGAGGTCTAAGTTCAGACAATAAATCTTCATCACCGGATGCTTTGGCTTCTTGATAAGATGGTTTCAATGCTCTAATTTCATTTTCAACAGACTTCAATTTATCTGCAAGTGATTCTTCAACAACTTCATCTTCAACGAGTTCTACAACAGGAGCATCTCTTATTTGTGCAACTTTATCATCATGCTCTTGTTTTCTTAGAACAATGATATCTCTGTCCAATGAATGTCCAAACCTATCTGCATAACGATCTAGTAATGAACCAACCTCGCCACTGGATATTCTATCAATGTGTCCATAAATTTGCGGTAATGGTTTGTCGGATTTCTTAGCCCAAAGTTGATTATAATCCTCTTCTTTATCGCTTGCAGCAGAATCTTCTACTTCAGGCACAGGAAGTGCAGGCGGGAGTGATGGTTCCTCAACAACTGAAGCAGGTTCAGGCATAACTGGAGAAGGTAATGGTGCGCCGCCAGGCGGAGGCAATGGCATTCCGGGCATTGGAGGCAATGGTGCTGGGGGAAGTGTTGGATTAGGTAATTGGTTTGAACCTTTTTTCTTGCCTTTACGGAAACCCATGAGCCTCACCCTAGACAGGGTGGAGAGCGGTAGAGTCTTGAACCTTACCGAAAGAAGGACACTAAAAAATAGCAATTTAACTACTAAAGAAATAATTCAATTTATTATTTTAGCCCATCCTTTTAGTACAAGAAATGTGGCACCAGTATCATGAATTTCAAAAATATCACCAGTAGAAACTTCAGTTCTTTTGTCAAAAAATTCGAATACGCAATCATCTTTAAGAATTTCAACCCTAGTATTACCTGAAGAACCTAGCACTGCGGCTTCAGTAAGAGGGTTGTATGGGTTAGAACCATCTGGATCAAGACGGTCTAGAGGGAATTCACTAACTCGGAGACCAGATTTTCCATGTAACGATGTAGGCCAACGAATCTGCCTTCTTACATCGATAGTCACTACTTCATCGGTCTCTCCTGCAGAACCGAGAATTACGGAAGAGTCAGTTTTTAGTAAATCTAAAAATAGTGATTCATATCTATCTAAAACGCCAAAATGCCCCTCCAGCAATCGCTTACTTCTCCTTTCATCACTAAGTAGTGAAGATAATTTTTGTATAGATGTTGTACCTTTTGCTGATTTACGACCTTCTCTTTTAGACTGAGCCTTGAGCCCTTCATGAAGTTCCTTCAATTGTAACTTGTAAGAATCTCCTTGAATAGCAATATTTTGTAATTTACTAACCATACTCTCCATCCCATCTCGAATTCTATTTGACCAACCTGATGAAGACTCATCATGAAATCTTGCTAATCCTCCTTTTACATCTACCCCTTCTCCACGAATATGAGAAACCAGTTCCCTTCTGGCGCCTGACTCAAGATGGAATAAACTAGGGTCACGATAATGTAAATGATATCCACGATGGCCAGAAAATGTTACTTGTAAATATTTTTCCTCAAAACCGAACTCTGGTTGAAGGTAATCATTCCATAATGTCCATGCTTGTTCTCTAATTACCTCTAACATACCAGGAAAATCTCTGTCTGTGACTCCAGGTAGATGGTCACCATCGAGGTCGAATATCAAGTCAGCGCCAAGCCAATTTTTATCATTCATCTTTAATTCAAATGGGCGTTCCCAATATGCTGTAGAATAAAAACATGAATGCATCGCTCTGCCTACAATGAATTCCCTTACAGACTCCATATCTGAAAATCCTTTATGCCTAATAGGAGGGGCATTTCCAAAAGGAATAAACATCCATTCACGGAGTTTTAATCTTGGTGGAGTCCACATCTGTGATGAACGGTAGTAAGTTGAAAACTTGTGAGCGAATCTAGACCAACCTGTAGAAAGCATGATTACACATCAACAAATGTGAGGGTAAATAAATTTCAGCTAGTTTCAGACATCCAGAATCTCTGTTCTGCTTCACCAACAGTTGTAGCACTATCGGCTCCAGTTAATTCAACATAGCAATCCCAGCAAAAGTAATTTTTATCTATAACCATTGCATTACCAAATGTAAGCCTAATCCCGCATTTCTTACATCTAGGCCCTAGTTCTCCATTTGGAGCTTGTGCGAGTTCTATATTATCGTGCGGCATTATATCTCCTCAAACAGTGCAGTAATCAATGGCTATTGAATTTACTTATCATTCACCACTTTACCTTGTCCCATTCTTCAGAATTACACCAAGCCAAAAGGTCTAATGCAACTTCACACGATTCTGAGACTTCTGGATTTTTATCATTACAAAATTCTTCCAATACTTTTCTTATGGATAAATCACCTATCGCTCCCATCGCTTCGGCCGCCTCATGCCTTACCATTACATGCTCATCATTATCGCTTAGACGCTCAACCAAATGAGGTAGAGCGACAGGATTCTGCATCTGACCTAAAACATAAGCTAATTCATGACGTAGTAGAGCGCTATTAGATTTGAAGCCATAGCATAAAGCCAAACATGATTCATCGGAACCATCATTGCGAAGTGAAAATAAGTTCCTCATACGTTGAAACATTGGGATATTATCATCAATCAAAGAAGTCTTCCACATTTCGATATTTCCTATTTGCGAAGGTGGTGCAGGATCTACTGAACCATATTGACTAACTTGGGGGATTCTATCCGACATAAATCTCAACTACCAATGAAATCGATTGATGAAACATCGAATTTTTTATCTATTAATCCAATATCTTGCCCCTCTTTAATGAATTGACGAATCGAATCTCGGCCATCATCACCGTAATCAATAGTTCGTTCATTGACATACATTGTGACAAACTTACGATTTGTATCATCATCGATACCTCTGCCCCATTTTTTAGCAAACTCTAGTGCTTCGTCTGGATTTTCAATTGCATACTCAATACTCATTTTTGTGTACAATGTAATATCTCTAATTGCCTGATCACCTAAATCCCTTCTGACAACATTTCCACCTAGAGGCATAGGGAAATTATCGGTTCTAGAATTCCACCATTTCCCTAAATCAATTAGCACTTCGAGTTCATGTTCAACATAGGTCAACTGGCCTTCATGAATAATCAATCCAGAATCAAAATCCCCATCTAAAACTCTAGGTATGATTTGGTCAAATGGCACTACTTCAACATCAACATCACCCCAAGCAAGCCGCAAACCAAGATAGGCACTGGTTTTCAATCCAGGAACCGCTATAGTAGAATTTTTTGCATGTTCTAAACTTACTCCTTTTTTACAAACAACCATTGGGCCATAGCCTTCTCCCATCGAGGCACCACAGTTCATCAATGCGTAGTTATCTGCAATTTTTGGGTATGCATGAATAGAAACTGCAGACACTTCTAATTCCTTATTGATCGCTCTCTCATTAAGAGTCTCTATGTCTTGAAGTTCATGAACAAACTTGTATCCAGGAGTAGGGAATTTTTCATTGGTCATAGCATGAAACATAAATGCATCATCTGGATCGGGAGAATGGCCGATTCTGACAATCGAATTGCCATCATCATCAATAGGTAGTTGTGACATCATTCTATCCCAACAGCATGACCTTAAAGAACCCCCGTTTCGATATCTTGTAAAACACCAAAAAAACAACCTAATTGAAATCATGCAGTATATATGTTAAAGTATCTAGAACTTAAGGGATGATTGGTAAAGGAAATGTTTAGAAGGTTTACACCTCTATTTATTGTATTGCTTTTATTTATTAATTTACTTTCAATTGCTGCGACTGCATCATCTCAGTTAGTATACAATAGTGCAGCAAATAATGATGAAAGATCATCAACTTCAAATTATGTCTCCGTAAATAGTAATAATTCAATCATAGCAGGAGCATATTCAAAAGAAGTTATATTATTTGATACAACTGACTATTCTGTAATCGATGTTTTAGAATTCGAGAGAGATGTTTATGATATCAAATTTTCACCGGATGGAAGTAAATTAGCAATAACTACTGTTGGCATTGCTGAATTTATTGACTCTGTAATTTTATATGACATATCGGAGAATCAAATATTACAAGCAAAACAAAGAACAAATAGTGTGAGGAGTAGTATCTCATGGACGCCTGACAGCAATTATTTAGCGGTTGCTAATTTCCAAAATGGAATTAACCTGATCAATACAGATAATATGGAAATAGAGGAAGAATATTCTAATGAACACCTAACTGATATCTCATGTATAGAATTTTCAAATGATGGGCAATTACTTATTTCTGGAGATAAAGATGG
>CEVS01021187.1_pt1 | contig 24047 bp, 24 predicted proteins | sample 361571 | NCBI WGS metagenome assembly CEVS01 (sample SAMEA2623850, study PRJEB7988) | marine metagenome | isolation source: saline water (ENVO:00002010), including | reverse complement strand
ATAGCACTTATTGAAAATCAAGAAGGCAAAAAACTTTATATATCAGAAGATTTATATGATCTTAATGGTAAGAAGATTGCTGTTGAATCTCTCCTGGAAGGGAAAGTTCTTCTAAATGTATGGGCAAGCTGGTGTATAACATGTCTTGTTGAGCATCCATTCCTTAAAAAGGTAACAGAATCAAAAGACGTAAATTTAGTTGGTATCAATTATAAAGATCAAGATTTTAATGCTAAAAAATATTTAATTGATAATGGGGACCCTTATAGCTTATCTATATATGATTTATCTGGAAATTTTTCTTTAAAATTAGGAGTCACTGGCGCACCAGAGACTTTCTTAGTAATAGATGGAGTAATTGTTAGTCACAGGATAGGTGAAGTGAATATGGAGGTTTGGAATGAAAAATTTGCTCAATATTTTTAAGTTGCTGATAGTTCTTTCACTTCCTCTTTCTTTTAGCGCTGAAAACCTATACGAAAATTTGAATGCTGAGGAGTTAAAAAGACTTAATTATTTATCTGATAATATTCGTTGCCCAAAATGTTCTTATGGCAACATAAGCAGTTCAAATGCTCCTATTTCTAAAGACTTAAAAGAGGAGATTGCTGGACTAATAAGAGAAGGCAATACAAACGATGAAATTTTTGACCTGATGGAAAAACGATACGGCGATTATGTGATATTAAAAACTGATTTAAAGGATAATAAAACGTTATTTCTAGTCCCTTTAATGATCTTAATTATATCTATATTGCTTGTAACCACATATACTATTAAAAAATCTAAATGAGACTTAAAAGCTTAAAATTAGCAGGGTTCAAAAGTTTTGTTGACCCAATTGAGATTGATTTTCCAGGAATCATGTGTGGGATTGTTGGCCCTAATGGATGTGGTAAATCGAACATCATAGATGCCATCAAATGGGTGAAAGGAGAACTTTCAGCAAAGAGCTTGAGAAGTGAAAGCTTGCAAGATGTTATCTTCAATGGTTCTGACTCAAGAAAACCAGTCAGCCATTGCTCAGTAGAACTTTCATTCGATAACTCAGAAAATTTCTTAGGTGGAGAATATCTAAAGTTTGATGAGGTTAGTGTTAAAAGAGAAATGGGGAGGGATGGTCAGTCTACCTATTTCATTAACAATGCAGTAGCCCGAAGAAGAGACGTTCAAGACCTATTCCTTGGCACAGGGTTGGGTGGAAATAGTTATGCGATTATTGAGCAAGGAATAATATCAAGTCTAGTTGGTGCAAAACCAGAAGAGCTTCGAAGTTATGTGGAAGAAGCAGCCGGCATATCTAAATACAAAGAACGCAAAAGAGAAACTGAATCCAGAATAAGACGAACCTCTGAAAATATTTCGAGACTAAAAGATCTTGAAGATGAGGTAAAAAGATCAATTCGTAGATTAAAAGCAGAAGCAAATCTAACATCAAGATATAAGAAACTTCGAATCAAGGAGCAAGAATTTCAGAAGTTCATAGTAAATGATGATCTAAAAGCCTTGCTTACATCAATGAATGAGTCCCAAAAAGAAAATGATTCTATCGATAAAGACCTAGAAAAAATAGATGGCGACAGATTAAATTTTGTTGCAAAAAGGGATGTTGTAAAGACAAAGCTTATGGAAGGTTTAAAGGAACTTGAAGAAGAACAAAGAAGTTTTTTTGAAGCAGGAGCAAAAATTTCATTGATAGAAGAAAAAGAAAGAACTGTAAATATACGAATTAATGATCTTATTAACGAAGAAAAGAAAAATCTTGGAAATTTAGATGATTTGTCAAAAGAGCTTGGATCTTCAGCAAGCAAAATAGACGAGTTAGACACAAAGGTCCTGAATCAAATTAAAACTGATGCAAAAAAAGCACTAGCTGAACTTGAATCTAAATTAACCAACAAAGATGAAGAAAATTTAACTGATAGTTTTAAAAGTTTTTGGCAGAAAGGCTATGAACATGGACAAGGCCAGAGTGGTGATGCTTCAGAAAAAATTGATGCTCTTAAGAAACAGTTCTTAGCAAGAAATAAACAAATCATTTCAGATATAGATGCTCTTAAAAAAGATCTTAATAAAGAGAAATCTGAACTTACAAGCTTCATTGAATTAAGAAAAAACCAAGAATTAAAAGTTATGGAACTTAAAGCCAGCCAAGATTCTTCTAATGAAGAGCTTCGAAACTTTGAATCAGAAATTACAAAATTAGAAACAGAAAAAGATCGTATTGTTCATCAAAGGAATGAAAAAGAACTTAATAAGAGAAGCATTGAAATAGAAGTAAAAGAAAAACAAGAAAAACTTAACAGTTTTGAAGACATTAAAGATATTGAAGGAGAAAGGGCAGATATTGCATTAGATCTTGAAAAACTCCAGAAAAGAATTATGAATCTCGGCCCTATAAATTTTGCTGCACCTGAAACATTAGAAGCAGAAGTTCAGAGAAAAGAAGTTTTATCAGGACAAATTGAAGAGCTAGAAGTATCTCTAAATAAATTAGATGAAGCAATCAAAAAGATTGACCGTGAATCTAATAAATCATTTCATGATTGTCTTAATTCTGTAAATAAGCACCTTGAAGAAATGTTCCCTAAACTTTTTGGTGGGGGTTTCTGTAAACTTGATCTTATAGACAAGACTGAAGATTCAGGTTTGTTGCTTATGGCTAGGTTGCCTGGTAAAAAGAATACAAAATTATCACAACTTTCAGGCGGTGAAAAAGCTCTAACTGCTTTGGCACTGGTTTTTTCATTGTTTTCAATTAATCCAGCACCTTTCTGTTTATTAGATGAGGTAGATGCCCCTCTTGATGATGAGAATACTGCAAGATTTATCAATCTAGTGAATGAAATGTCAGAAAAAGTTCAGTTTATTTTTGTTACTCATAACAAAATTTCAATGGAAAAAAGCACACATCTACTTGGGGTTACAATGAGAGATTTAGGCGTATCAAAAGTTGTATCTGTAGATGTTGAGCAAGCAATGGAGCTAGCACAATCTTGAACCCAATCTACCAATATATTATTTATGCAATTTTCGCCTTAATTCTATTAGGCATACTGTCCTACAAGCTTTATAAAATTTACCAAGAAAGAGGTGATATTAAACTTTCAAAAAATTTGGGTGACAGTTTTAATTTTTTCAAAAAAGAAGAATCTTCTGATGGTGCTGAAGAGGAAGTTAATGAAGTTAGAACACCTAAACAAGCAGAACTTAATCTTACAGATGAAAATGATGGAAAATTTATTGTCTTACACCTTGCTGCCAAACTAGATAATCAACCAGACCTCGATCTAATTAAACAAAAACTTTCTGTTAATGATTTAGTTTTTAAAGATGGTTATTTTGAATCGGAAGATTCTAGCAATCATAAAGGTTTTAAAATTTTGAATGGGGAACAACCAGGAAGATTTAGTGAAGATATGGCAATTTCTTTAATGACAATCGTCCTTCATCTAAAAGGCCAAAGAAACGTAACTAAAACATTTGATCAAATGCTGAGTATTGGAAGAAAAATTTCAGAATCATTTGAGATGAAACTTTTAGATGATAATTTTAACTCTCTGTCAGAACAAACAATTAGCAATTATAAAGATACTGCTAGTAAGGTTGATTTGAAAACAGGTTCTTATGTCAGTTAAAGATGAAATTAATAAATTAAAGAAAGAAATAGAAAGACATAATTTCTTATATCATACAGAAAGTAACCCAGAGATAAGTGATGCAGAGTATGATGCACTTTATCAAAGACTAAAAGCACTAGAAACTCAGGAAGGTTCTAGCGAAGGTTCTCCTTCAAAAACTGTTGGCTCAAAACCTTCTAAAGGATTTGAAAAACATACCCATTTAAAACCAATGCTATCTCTTGCAAATGTTTTTAACCAAGAAGATTTCAGCAAATTTGAGGAAAGAATACAAAAAAGAATAGGTACTCAAAAACTAGTTTATGCAGTAGAACCAAAATTTGATGGCATTGGTATTTCATTAACTTATGAGAACGGCAATCTAACGAAGGCTGTGACCAGAGGAGATGGTGAAATTGGAGAAGTGGTGACTGAAAATATTAAGACCATTTCAAAGATACCACAGAATTTATCTTTCAATGTTCCTAAAGTAATCGAATTAAGGGGCGAGATATTCTTTAATTTAGACGATTTCAGTTTTATAAATAAAAATATTGAAAACTCAGGGGGTAAGGTATTCATTAACCCAAGAAATGCAGCAGCAGGCACGCTCAGAAATCTAGATGTTGAAATTGTAAAACAAAGACCACTGAATATTTTTTTATATGCTCTTGGAGGCCATTCTGATGATTTTGAAATTAGTAGTCATGAAGAGTTTCTAGAATTTTTAGAGAAGAATAATTTGCCAAGGAATGATTTAATCTCTTTTGGTGATTCTGCTGAAGCTGCTAAAGCAGTAAAGACAATTCTAGATTCAAGAGATTCATTAAATTATGAAATAGACGGAGCCGTAGTAAAGGTGAATGAATCAAAACTACAAGAAAAATTGGGATTTGTTTCTAAAGCTCCAAGATGGGCGGTGGCGTGGAAATTTCCAGCATCAGAAAAATACTCAAAAGTTAATGATGTTTTATTTTCTGTAGGTCGCACAGGCATAGTTACTCCTTATGCCACTATAGAACCTGTTTTGATATCTGGTGCAAATATCTCAAATGTTACTTTGCATAATATGGATGAATTAAAAAGATTAGATATAAAAGTAAATGACACAGTTCTAGTGAAAAGAGCTGGTGATGTAATACCACAAATTACCAAAGTTAATTTAGAGGTTCGTGATGGTTCTGAAACTCTAGTTAATATCCCAGTACATTGCCCTTCATGTGGCAATACATTAAAAGCAGAAGGTCCATTTTTGCGATGTGATGCAGGCATGAAATGCCCCGATCAGTTATTTGGATATTTTGAGCACTTTGTTTCTAGAAAAGCGATGAATATTGATGGATTAGGTTACAAAATAAATACACATCTAATCAATCTTGGTTATGTGAAACAAGTAGCAGACTTATTTAAATTAAAAAGATACGAAGATGAACTAAAAAGCTTAGAAGGATTTGGAGAAAAATCTATCGATAACCTTTTTGCAAGTATAGATAAATCAAGAAAGCCGAAGCTTGAAACTTTTATAAATTCATTGGGTATCCCTGAAGTTGGAGAAACTACAGCCTCATCTTTAGCTAGACATTTTAAAGAATTTGGCAATCTGAGAAGAGCATCATTTGAGGATTTAATGCAGCTTGATAGCATAGGGGAAATAGTGGCAAAAAATATTATTAAATTTTTTGAGAATGATCCGGTTGGAATTGATGCATTGCTTAATGAAATTGAAATTGAAAATTTTGTTGCCTCAGTTGATAGCCATTTGGATGGACTTAGAATTGTAATAACAGGCTCATTTGAAAACTACAGCCGTGATGAGCTAAAAGATATAATCAAATCAAAAGGTGGAATACCATCCAGCAGCATAAGTTCAAATACTGATTTTTTAATTTATGGTGAAAAAGCTGGCTCAAAGTATAAAAAAGCTTTGGATCTTGGAATAGAATTAATTACTGAAACAAAACTAAATGAATTTTTAAAGATATGAAAAAAGCACTAATACTTTTCACCTTAATCATTTTGACAGCTTGTGCAAATAGCATCCCAAGTAATCAGGATGATATTTGCGATATTCTTCAAGAAAATCCCAAGTGGGTAAATTCTTTAATGAGTGCAAAGAAAAAATGGAATGCAGATCCAAGTACTGTTATGGCAATTATTAGGCAAGAATCATCCTTTGATTCAAATGCTGCCCCTGACAGAGAAAAAATACTAGGTTTTATTCCATGGAAAAGGCCAACAACAGCAAAAGGTTACTCTCAAGCAGTTGAAGGGACCTGGGAACAGTATCAGAAAGAAACTGGTCAGAATAGAGCAAATAGGACCAATTTTGATAATTCAGTTGATTTCATCGGTTGGTATCTTTCAAAAGCACCATCAGCGCGAATAAGGAGCTATGAGGTCGATAAACTTTACCTTGCTTATCATGAAGGATATGGCGGCTACAAAAGAAGAAGCTATAAAGATAAAGATTGGCTTTTAGATGTTGCAAAAAAAGTTAAGTACAATGCAGTCCGCTACGAGAGACAAATTAAGAACTGTCCTTTAAAAGAGTCAAAGAGTTTTTGGGATATTTTCTAAATCCTTTTAATTAAAAAATCATGCTCTTCAGCAGTTTTTTCTAGATTTGGATTAATTATTGAGAACACACTATAAGGTTTATTTTTTAGACCAGTAGCAGCTTCCACTAAGTCATCTTTTGATACTGAGAAAATATTTTTTCTGTATTCCTCTCTCATTTTCTGTGTCTTGCCTTCACCAGATAGCCTGTAGTCTTTGAATGCTTCTCCAGCAGGTGAGGAAGGCTTATCAATATCGGATAACACTGATAATTTACTTTCAAGAATTACATCATCATCAAAGCTTCCAAGAGCTGCCCAGCTAAGTGCACTTTGGAAATCTTCAATTGTTTCTATGAACCTTGGATCTCTGTATGAGAAAAACTTAAATGTTCCTGTGAAAGGATCATAAGAAGCACCACCACCATAAGCACCGCCTTGCTCCCTGACTCTTTTATGAAGAAATTCATTTCTCAGAAGGCTAGACAGTATAAGGAATTTTGGTGATTCTTTAATGTCATAAAGTGGAGCATCTAATGACATAGCTGAAAAATTCACTTGTGTATTTATTGGAAAAACAACCTTATTAAATGTTTTGGTAAATGGAACATCTATCTTACTTTGACCATCCTTTTTAAATTCAATTGATCTAATTTCATTTATTTGGTCATTGTTGAGTTTGTTATTAGAAACAAACAATAATTCACTTTTCATAGCATCTAGCTTTTGATAGGTATTAGCTACTTTTTCTATCTCTTGTTTCATTAAATCATCTTGCTGTGTCACAAATGGTGCAAACTTTGATATTGCACTCAATCCACCAAGTGATTCTTGCACATGCGATAATTTATTGTGGCTTGCACTTGCACCTAACATTGCAAATCTATGACCATTTTCAACAATTGACTGTTGGAATCCCATAAAGTTTTGAAACATTAATTCTTTGATCCTTTCATGGTGAGTAAAATCTGTTTTACCCAGTATTTCAAATATTAATTTTGTTGTCTCTGCAGTATTTTCAGGAAGAAACTTTGATGAAAGGGTGGTCTTACCCTTTAATTCTTCATTGCTATCGTAGTAGAAGTGATTGGAAACACTTATACCTCCAGAGAGACGTGAAATTTCTTTTTGCAGCTGAACATGATCTCTTTCGCCTGCTCCAACTTTACCTAGTAAAGCAGATAAGATCATCAAACTGTTTAATTCTTCTTGAGATTCTAGGTTCAGATCTTTGCTTACAGAATTATAAGTCAACCCATTTGTTGGTTGCTCATAAAAAGTAGGTGAATAACCAAATGTAGTTAATTTTTTTGTTTTTGGAAAACTAATGGTTTTAGGGACATCATTTAATTCAAGTTTAGGCAAAACATCCTTATTAGGTATTGCATTTTGTCTGTCAGCTAACTCTTTGGAATCATTAACAAGATCTAATTTTTCTTTATTGCTCATTGAGGATTTAATATTGTCTAGAATCTTTTTAAGCTCAGATTCTTTTTTGTTAATAAGTTCTGAATCTGGAACCATCTCAAGATCAACCCTGTGATTATTGGAGACAAAAAACTTATCAACTAAATCTGTAAGGTAGCCATCTTTTTTAACATTCTCTCTAAGCTTGATTAGAGCTTCATCAACATTTGATAATTCCAAAGGATTTGCTTTATACAAGGCTCCAGGTGCCATAGAGAGTAAGATCTGGAGTCCATAGGGCATTGAATTTGATGAAATCTCTCTTCTGCTTAGCTCTAATTGATATAAGGCAGAAGATACTTGTTCATCAGAAAACCCATTTTTAATAATTGCTTTAAATGTTTTATCTAGGAGTTTTTTAAATTTATCTTGGCTGTTTTCTTCAGTACCTTCGATCCCACAAATAAATACTAGATGTCTCATGCTGTCTTCAAGACCAAGAATCTGAGCTGGTGATTTTCCAATGTCATTTGATTCTAAAGCGCCATAGAGTGGTGAGGATGAATTATCCATAAGTAGCAAGGAAACAAGATGTGCTTCAAGCAACTGATTAATATCAAAACTTTCCCCTAGTACCCAAGCCGTATAATTTTGATGTCCTGATTGTTCTTTGGAAACGGGATTAAAGAGTTCTTTAGCTGAAACTGCTTTGCTAAATGGTTTTTGTTCTTCAACAATTTCTATATTTTTTTCTGCAATTTTTTTGAATTTTTTTGATATTTTTTTATCGATATAGGTCTGAATTTCTTTTGCATCTAGATCGCCCCATGTGAAGTATGTCGCATTTGATGGGTGATAAAACTTTTGATGAAAACTTTTTAAGTAATCATGAGTAAGTGACGTAATGTCTTCAGGTTCTCCACCACTATTATGTCTATAAGTTAGATCTGGAAATAAGTTTCTTGTTAGAGCTTGCCAAGTAGTATTAGTAATATTGCTCATGGAGCCCTTCATCTCATTAAAAACGACTCCTTTATATTCCAGGTCTGAACTGCTTTTATCGAATTTAGAAAACTCAAGCCTATGGCCTTCTTGTTGAAAATCTTGTTTTTCTAAAAGCGGAAAATATACAGCATCTAGATAAACATCCAATAGATTATAAAAATCTTTTTTACTTTGAGTGGCAAATGGATATGCAGTCCAATCACTGGCAGTAAAGGCATTCATGAATGTGCTCATTGATCTTCTTAACATCATGAAGAATGGATCTCTTACTTTAAATTTATCTGAGCCACACAAAGTTGTGTGTTCAAGAATATGGGCAACCCCAGATGAATCTTCTGGTATAGTTCTGAACATAACCATGAAGACAAGTTCTTTTGAGTTATTTTTTAAATGTATGTGTTCAGAATTATATTCGTCGAGCGAATACCTTTCAGCGTTAAAGCCAAGTGAAGGGTTATTTTTTTTATCTAAAAGTTTATAGCTATCCATCTTGAAAAATCTTAATTGAACTAATATATATAAATTAAGTCATAAATAAAGTATGTATAAAAAAATATTAGCACTTCTATCATTAATAGTAATGGTTGGTTGTAGTTCCAACCCCGTAAGCGTAGAAAAAGTCAGTACTTTTAATCTTAACGATTTTAATACTTATATGGTTGCAATCTCTGATAAAAGTGAAGATGTAAAAGTTAGCCCATTTACTAATGCAGGCTTTAAGAAGGAATTTGGTGAGCAATTTCAAAATTTAGGCTTAACAGAAGACTTAGCAAAACCAGATTTCAAAGCAGTTGTTTCACTTTCTGTTGAAAAGAAAAACAAAAGAAGAATGGGCAGAAGAAATCCATACTACTATGATCCATTTTATGATGATCATCTCTACGACAACGAAAGATCTTTTTTAAGGCTTACTTTGTATGATGCTCAAACTGGTGATCCGCTTTGGACAGGTCTAAGATCTACAAACTATGTTGATTCAGAGCTTAAGTTAAGTCCTGAAGAAATATCAAAATACGTTGATAGTTTTTTAGCTGAGCTTGTGAATTAAGGCACCAGCCAAAAACTCTTTAACTTACCTTTGGCATCCCATTTGAATTTGCACCTTCTATGGCCTTGTCTCTGCAGATATAAAAACTCGAGAGAATCATAATATATCTCAATGGTGCAGAAATTTTTATAACCATCCTCAACACTTATATCTTTCATATGGAAATCGTATAACTCAGGTTTATCTGTTTTAGTGCTTGAGCCATCTTTAACTGAGTAACACTTTTTAGAAATTGCCTGTGATTCTTCCCAAGCTTTCTTGGATGATTTGTTTTTATGATTTATTTTTGCTTTACCTGTTAACCTGATTTGTGTCTTAAGATTCGGATCATAACCAATAACCGAAATTTTTTTATTTACTTTGAGTTCCTGAACTTTATCTGATCGAAAATCTGAATGAAATCTAATTACACGTTTAGAAGCAATATGATCTCTTAGAACCATGACTCTTGATGAAATTTCATTGCCACTTAATGAGCTAATTATTGGAGTATGAAATAAAGAATCTCGATTCTTTATACCATCTTTTAATAAGAAGTTAGCTCTTTTAAGAATTTCACTCTTGTTATTAAAATTCATATGCATCAGTCTAATCTAAGTTCATTCACATGCGTAATTTTTGCTTTAGAATACTACTATGAGTCAACCAACGAGAATACCACCTAGAAGAAAATCAAAGGGTGATGGCCAAGTAATGTTTAGTGCACTATTGGTAGTTATTGTCATAGCAGCATTAATTGGCATGTACTTCTATATCGAAGAGCAGAAAAATAGTAACAGTAGCGCATTAATTGAAGTAGCCGAGAAAATTGAGGTCATTGAAGGCAAGCTCTCCATAACAAATGAAGATTCAGAGCAAAATATGGAAACAATGTTGGATCAAATAGCTTTCTTAGATAAAGAAGTCAGGAAGCTTTGGGGTCACAGAAAAGGTTATTTGGACAATTTCAAGAAACAAGAAAGTAAGACCACACAAAATGAAAAGAATATAAGAGATCTTAATGCTGTATCTCTTGGTCTTGAAGACCAGCTCACTGCAATTAATCAGAAGATCAAACTTGCAGAAGACCTTCAGCTTAAAATCACCTTAGTTACGAATGAACTCAATAAACAAAAAACATTTATTGAAGAGAATCAAGTTTCAATTGATGCAGTTGATTCATATAGAAGACAAAACAATCAAAAAGTTGCTGATGTCTTAAATAGACTTAATGGTCTAACGAGAGATTTGCAAGCATTAGAAAAAGAACTTAAAGAAATGGAAAAGGAGATTAATGGTGAACAATCTACTGAATGAAACTTTTTTTAAAGTATTCTTGGTTGTCTGTCTAATACCAGTAGTAATTCTGGTTGGGAAAGCCTTTTTACTCCTATCACCAATAGTTTTCTGGGTTCTGGGTTATATGGCATTCAAAAAGGGCAATCAAAATGAAACAATTATGTGGGTTATTTTTGCCGTTTTAGGTTTAATACTCGCTTTTGTCATATAGAATATGCAATCTACCGGGGATGTGGTGGAACTGGCAGACACGCTGGATTTAGGTTCCAGTGCCGAAAGGCGTGGGGGTTCGACTCCCTCCATCCCTACCAACTTTGTTAAAATAAAATTTATGAAAGATGAAGACTTAATGAAATTAAGTGAGCATTTTTTTGAAAAGTGTCCAACGGAAGCAAGGAATTTTTTCCATCAGATCCTTACTAAATTGGATGAAATCGAAAAGAAGCTCGATGATTTAGAATCAAGATAGACTCAATAATAGCTATCATTTTTAATGCAAATTAGACCTTAAAGAGGATATGTTTTCTACTTGCTCTCCACCAACTTTTTATTGATTAAAACTTTTTTTGTTAAGTATGCTTTACATTCAATTAATGTTAAGTATACTTTACAGTGTAATAAGGAGATCATAGATGAATTTAAAAGAACAAATACAAGAACTTAAAGATCTTGTCATAAATATCAGTATAGATATCAGCACTGAAGATGGTTTATCTTCTGAAATTGAAACAGCTTTTACTCAAGCACATGCTGGTGATGGTTGGTTCCATGGTGTTTTGGCCCTTGGCGTTCCCTATATGGGCATGTTAATTCCGATTGTTATTGTTTTTATAGTTTTTTACTTCCAAGCAAAAGAAACTCGAGAAAAATACAACGCCATGATTGAGGTTAGCAAGAATATTGATGATCCAGCTGTTGCAGAAGACTTATTAAATAGTTTTAAAGAAGAGAAAAAGAGTCCTCGTGATTATAGAAGAGACGGGGTAACCACTTCTTTTACAGGTATCGGTTTATATCTCTTTGGTGAGTTTTTCCTTGGCTCAATTCTAAAAGGTGTTGGTGCCCTTGTTTTCACTATAGGTATTGGGCTTATTATTGCCGGCTATCTTTATCCAAGAGAGAGCGAAGAGATCAATAAAGCGGTTGAAGACTTTGAGAAAAGCTAACCGAGTATATTTTGGGTAAAGATCATAGAAAACTACTCAATAATCTAGAAACTATCCGTATGTCTGCTGGTCTAACCCAGCAGGCACTCTCCGAAAAAGCTGACGTTTCCAGAGTAAGCATTAATTCAATAGAGAATGGTGTTTATGTTCCTTCTGCTGTTCTTGCACTAAAAATAGCAAGAGTGTTGAAGTGTTCGGTTGAAGATATATTCCAATTACCTAAAACCTAAAACTCTAATAATTTGACACTTTTCTTAATTTTTCCGAGGATAAGTTATGAATAGAATCTTAAATATAGCAACTTTTACAGCTGGTTTTCTTTTTTTCATTAATGGAGTTATGTGGCTTATTGCTCCAGCTGCTTCGGCAGAAGCATTGGGGATGTCATTGTTATCTGGAGAGGGATTGAGCACACAGATTGGTGATATAAGTAGTTTTTTTCTTGTTCTAGGTAGTTTCATACTTTTGGGAGCTTATACGAAGCAGAAACATTGGTTTTATGCGCCTATTGCATTATTAGGTTTGGCAGCAATTTCCAGAACTATTGCATATTTATTTCATGGAGCAGATTTTTCGACTGATAAAATTATAGTTGAGATAGTAGTTGCAGCATTCTTATTGTTTGTTGTTAAGAAGGCCTGAACTTTTTACTTAGATTTGATTTTGTTATTGTCATAAGACTGATGACGGCCAACTTTAAATCCTCTTAAAGAGGCATGTTTCGTTTTTCTGCCCTTAACTCTTTTTTTCCAGACTAAGAATGAGCCAGAATTTAATTCCTTTTTCATTATTTCTTTAACTTGGGATTGATTTATATTGAACTCTTTTTTAATTGCTTCAAAAGGAGTCCTGTCTTCCCAAGCCATTTCAATAATTCTTGATAGATCTTCTTTATTAAACTTAATCATCTGATTGAAAAAACTCTTTTGCCAACATATATATATCTATATGAAGTATCTTGTAGCAGGTTCAACAGGCCTAATTGGAAAAAACCTAATAAATATCCTTTCGAAGGATAGCCCAGTTACAGCTTTAACCAGGAGAAATTTTAATTTCCCAGATAATGTTACTGAAAAAATAGTTGATTTTGATAATGAGTATGATTTACCAAGAGCTGATCATTTATTTATTTGTCTAGGCTTTCCTGTAGAGTTGCTTGATTTAGTAATTATGCGCAAATCTGTCAAAAAACTTTTCTATAAAGTTGATTATGAATACGTGTGTAATCTTGCAGAAAAAGCTAAGAGTTCAGGTATAGAGAATCTGTCAGTTGTCTCATCAGTAGGAGCAAGTAAAAACTCATTTAATTACTACTTAAAAACTAAAGGTTTAATGGAAGAGCAGCTCAAAGATCTGAACTTTCACACACTTAATATCTTTCAACCAAGTCATTTATTAGGAAAAAGAGAAAAACCAATTGGTCATGATGTAAAACTATTTGAAGATATCACAAATGCTACTGGAAACTTATTATTTGGCCCTTTTGCAAAGTTTAAAAATGTTCAAGCAAATGAGATAGCAAATTTGATGTTTGAAAAATCAAAAAATTGTAACAAAGGTATTAATTATTTTAATAGAATGGATGTATGAGCATTCTTAGGACCCCAGAGTCTAGATTTGAAAATTTAAAAGATTTTAATTTTAAGCCAAATTATTTTGAAGTTTGCCACGGCGAAGACAAATTAAGAATGCATTATCTGGATGAGAATTCATCATCTAAGGATGTTGTGCTTTTACTGCATGGTGAACCATCGTGGTGTTATTTATACCGAAAAATTATTCCGCATCTTGTTGAGGCTGGAAAAAGAGTTATAGCCCCTGATTTAATTGGGTTTGGAAAATCAGATAAATATAAAGAAAAAGAAGCCTACACTTATGCAAATCATATTGACTGGGCCTCACAATTATTTGATCACTTACAATTAGATAACGTAATTTTATTTGCACAAGATTGGGGTGGTTTGATTGGTTTAAGACTGCTTACTGCCCAGCCAGATAAATTTAGTGGGCTAATCGTCTCCAATTCAGGTCTGCCAGTTGGAATAGGAGCAACTGAAGGCTTTAATCAATGGTTGAATTATAGTCAGACAGTTGAAGATTTTAATTCTGGAAAAATTGTCTATCAGGGCAGTATGAAAAAGCTAGATGAAGCAGAAATAGCGGCCTATAATGCACCATTTCCAGATGAAACTTATAAAGCAGGTGCAAGAGCATTCCCATTGCTAGTGCCTATCACTAATGCCCACGATCAAGTGAGAGAAAATATTGAAGCTTGGGAAATTTTGAAAAATTTTTCAAAGCCGACACTAGCAATCTTTGGTAAATACGATATGTCTTTTAGGGATCAAGATAAATATATCATTGAAAAAATTCCAGGAGCTAAGGGATTGAATCATAGATGGATTGAGGCTGGCCATTTTTCACAAGAAAATCAACCCGAATTGATTGCCAAAGAGATAATAGATTTAGTTTAGAAATATTCAGGCATTTCTCTCAAAGCTTCCTTGCCCCAAAAAATTTGATTGTTGAGAAAGAAAGTTGGAACTCCAAATGCACCAGCATTTACAGCATCTTCGGTATTTTTGATTAGTTTTTGTTTAACTTCTGGGTCTGAGGTTTTTTCAATAATTTTTTCGCCTTTGAGACCAGATTTATTTAAATGATCAATGAGAACTTCTGTATCTCCCATATTTTTTTTGTCTTCCCACATACCTGCAGCAATCGAGTTTATGTAGTCAATCAAGAAACCATCTTGCTGGGCAACTAGAGCTCCTCTCTGCATCGTTAGCGTATTGATTGGAAAATTCGGATTAAAGCAAAATTTTTTTAGTTTATGAAGCTCAACAAAACGTTTTATTTCTACATCAAAATAATTAAATTTATTTGGGATATTTGCATTAGAAATCATTGGTGGCTGGTTATTTGATAATTTATGAATACCACCTAATAAACAAATTTCATAATCAAATCTAACTTGGTATTTTTTCTCGTAATCAGGTATTACTTTATGACAGAGATAGCCGTTGGGACTAGCGATATCAAATATAAATTTAATGGTAACCATATTTGTGTAAGTAATTTAATATTATCTTAAGATTAAACTATAAATTGAAGAATATTGTGAAAAAAGGATCAGTAATAATTGTTGGTGCCGGACCAGGTTTAGGTTCAAGCCTGGCTAGGAAATTTGCTAAAGAAGGTCATCATGTCTTTGTTGCAAGAAGAGAACGAAATGCAGCAGCTTTGGATGAGCTTTGCAGTGAAATCAAAAGCAGTGGTGGTAATGCGACAGCCATTCCAACAGACGCCAGGGAAGAAGACCAAGTAATTAATTTATTTTCAAAGGCAAAGGAACATGGCCAGATTGAGTGTGTAATTTTTAATATTGGCGCAAATGTCTTCTTTCCAATCAAAGATACAACTGCCAGAGTATTTAAAAAAGTTTGGGAAATGGCAACTTTTGCTGGTTTTTTGGTTGGCAGAGAATCAGCCAAGCACATGAAAAATAATGGTACTATCATTTTTACAGGTGCAACAGCTTCAGTTAGAGGCAGTTCTGGTTTCAGTGCTTTTTCATCTGCTAAATTTGGTTTAAGAGCATTATCTCAGTCACTTGCAAGAGAGCTGGGACCAAAAGGAATTCATGTTGTTCACACAATCATTGATGGAGCTATTGATCACCCCTGGATCAAAGAGAATTTTCCAGATACATACAAACTCAAAGAAGTGGATGGTATTTTAAATCCTGACCTTATTGCTCAAACATATTACAATCTACACTTACAAGAAAAATCTGTATGGACACAAGAAATTGATTTGCGCCCCTACATAGAAAAGTTTTAATTATGAGTAAAGAAGTAAAAGAATTTTTTTCTACCTACACCGATTTTGTTACAAAAGTTACAAGCGAACCGAGCTTGGATCTTAAAGCATTAGAAAAAAGTCTTGAGGAGATTGAAGATAAATCACCTATAGAGTCGGCAAGACTACTTACAGCAGCACTTGGCTTAGGAAGTGAATCAGGTGAATTTGTTGAGATAGTAAAAAAAATGTTTCTTCAAGGCAAACCTCCATCCGAAGATAATATTTTTCATATGAAAAGAGAGCTAGGGGACATTATGTGGTACTGGGTAACAGCTTGCGCAGCCTTAAAACTAGACCCTTTTGAAGTGATTAGTGAAAACCAAGAAAAATTAGAAGCAAGGTATGGAGAGAAGTTTGAAGTTGATAGAAGCGAAGTAAGAAAAGAAGGCGATCTCTAGCCAAAACCAAAATAAAGCATATTTTCCCTAGAAAGTTTATAATTTAAGAGCTTAAACAAGGGGTCAAAAGTTGCAAAAGAAAATTTCTCTAAGCGATAAATACACTCAAAGGGAAGGTAAAATCTTTCTGACTGGCATACAAGCACTTGTCAGGCTTCCACTCATTCAAAAAGACCTAGATGAAAAGAATAATTTAGATACGGGAGGCTTCATATCAGGCTATAAAGGTTCACCACTAGGTGGATATGACTTAGAACTTAGTCGCGCTCAAAAATATTTACAAGAAAAATCAATTTTTCATCAACCTGGTTTAAATGAGGAGCTTGGGGCTACAGCTGTATGGGGTACACAGCAGGGCGAATTTAAAAATAGAGGCCAAAAAGATGGGGTCTTTGGTATTTGGTATGGAAAAGGTCCTGGTATGGATAGGACTATGGATGTTTTTAAACATGCTAATGCAGCTGGCTCCTCAAAATATGGAGGAGTTCTAGCAATTGCAGGTGATGACCATGCAGCTAAATCATCAACTTTGCCTCATCAATCTGATCACAATTTTATGAGTGCTTTTATGCCTTACCTTTATCCAGCAGGAGTAGAAGAAATAATAAGGTTTGGCTTACTAGGAATCGCTATGAGCAGATACAGTGGCTGCTGGACAGGTTTTAAGATTGTTTCAGATGTAGCTGACTCAGGCAAAAGATACGATACTGAAATAGAGAGCTCACCAATTGTTATTCCAAGCGAAAACTTCTTAGGTGAGTACAAGGATTTACCTAGAAATATCTTGTATACCGATACACCAAGAGAGCAAGATTATCGACTTCAAAGAGCTAAAGGATTTGCAGCACAAGAATTTGTAAGAGCTAATAAGATTGATGTTTCGTTATGGAAAGATAGAAATTCAAAAATGGGAATTATCACTGCTGGGAAATCATACAATGATGTTCGTGAAGCGCTTAGATGGTTAAATATCAATGAAGAAAAAGCGCGAGAGCTAGGCATCTGCATTTATAAGGTTGGAATGCCATGGCCACTAGAACCTCACGGAGTCAGAGAGTTTTGTGAAGGGCTTGATACTGTATTAGTAGTAGAAGAGAAAAGAGAGCTCATTGAACATCAAGTCAAATGGCAACTTTACAACTGGAAAGATAATGTCAGACCAACTGTTATTGGAAAGCAAGATGAGTACGGTAGCTGGCTATTGCCAGCAGAAAATGATTTGCCCTTACAAACTATAGTTGAAGCAATATCAAGTAGGCTCCATCAAATAACGGGCGACCCTGAACTACTAAAGAATCTTGAATGGTTCAATAGGCGCAATGAAGAACAGAAAAACCTTGAAGCCCCAATTATTAGAAAACCATTTTTTTGTTCAGGCTGTCCACACAACTCTTCTTTAAAGCTTCCTGAAGGCAAAAGGGCATTAGGTGGCATTGGTTGCCACTATATGGCTGTCGATTCAGTAGAAGGAACAGAATTTTTTACACAGATGGGAGGTGAAGGTACGCCATGGATTGGAATTGCTCCTTTTTCAAAAGAAAAGCATGTTTTTGCAAACCTAGGTGATGGTACCTATAAGCATTCAGGGATATTAGCCATCAGAGCTTCTCTAGATGCAAACGTAAATATCACATATAAAATTTTATATAACGATGCTGTAGCTATGACTGGTGGTCAAGAAATTGGTGGAAACTGGGATGTAGAAGGAATAGTTAAACAAGTTAGAGCTGAAGGTGTTAAAAAAGTTTCAATCTTATCCGAAGACCCTAAAAAATATAATCATCTTCTAGAGGACGGTATAAAAAGTTTGCACAGAGATTCAATTGTTCAAGAACAAGAAGAATTGAGCAAATATGAAGGTGTAAGTGTTTTAATTTTTGATCAAACCTGTGCAGCTGAAAAAAGAAGAAGAAGAAAAAGAGGATTGATGGAAGACCCAAAAAAAAGGGTTGTGATCAATAAGGAAGTTTGTGAAGGTTGTGGTGATTGTTCAATCCAATCAAGTTGTGTCTCAATTGAACCCATTGAAACAGATCTTGGTAGAAAAAGAAAAATTAATCAATCAAATTGCAATAAGGATTATTCATGCATAAAAGGTTTTTGCCCATCGTTTGTAACGGTTGATGCAGAAATGAAAAAAAATACTGACTTTAAAGATTTAGGAGAATTTCCTGAACCAAAACTTCTAAATGATGATGAGGTAGTGAATGTAATGCTAACAGGCATTGGTGGTACTGGAGTTTTAACAATCTCAGCAATTCTTGCATATGCAGCGCATTATGAAGGCAAAGATTCATCGGTATTAGATATGACGGGACTTGCTCAAAAAGGAGGTGCTGTCTGGTCACATATTAAAATCTATGAACATGGAGTTGCACCTTTTAGTCAAAAAATATCTCCGGGGGCAGCTGATGTGTTACTTGCATGTGATGGTGTAGTAGGAACAAAACCTGAGATTCAAGAAGTTGTTTCAAAAGAAAAGACATTGACAGTTTTAAATAACAATACTATTCCTGTGGCAGATTTTGTTACCAATAGAGATCTAGATTTTAAGAACAACGATGTACTTAAAATGCTTGAGAACACAACTAAAGATATAGTTTCTTTTGTGCCTGCGATAAAGATATCTGAGGAGCTATCAGGCGATGCTATTGGGACTAATATGCTAATGTTAGGTAGTGCTTATCAAAATGGATTAATTCCAATCAAAGCTGAAAATATCATTAAAGCAATTGAACTAAATGGGATAGGAATAGAAAGAAATGTGTATAACTTCAATCTAGGAAGACTTTACACAATAAACCCTAATCATGAAATCTTTGAATTCTTAAATAAAGATGCAGTAAAAAACCTTAACTCAGTAGAGCTTTTTGAAGACAGGTTAGAAAGAATTACAAAATACGACAAAAAAGTGGTAACTGATTTCAAAAATAACAAAGAACTTATTGATAAGATTTTGTCACAAGAAATAGAGACAGAAGCGATTGCTAAAGATTCAATAAAAGAGCTTTATAGAGTTTTTGCTATAAAAGATGAATACGAAGTTGCTCGAATGCATATAGAAAATACTGAAAAAATATTAAATGAAAATTTCTCAGCTTGGAACAACCTAAAATTCTATTTGTCTCCTCCGATAATATCTTTCATTAAAGATAAAAGAACAGGCCGACCTATAAAAATTGCAATACCAGCATTTGTTGCAATGCCGACATTTAAGATCCTTAATTTTTTAAAATTCTTGAGAGGTACAATTTTTGACCCATTAGGTTTCTCAGCTGATCGAAAACAAGATATAGAACATAGAGAACTATTCAAGAAAAAATTAAAAGAAATAGATAATCTAATTGCAGGACAGAAAAGCAAAAAACTCATAGATTTGGTGGAAGCCTCAAGGGATGTAAAAGGTTACGGCCCTGTGAGGGAAAAATCTTACTTAGATTTTAGAAAGAAAATTAACGCGCCTAAACAAAAAAGATCAAGAATAATAAGCCGATTATTTAGTTTTGAATCTAATAGGAATATCAAAGCTAAAAAGGTAACATCTAATCAGGAAAAAAACCTGAATGATTAAAGTCACTGATAATTTTTATGTTTCGTCTCAAATTAACGAAGAACAGATTAATTATTTCAAAGAGCAAGGTTTCAATTTAGTAATATGCAATAGGCCTAATGGCGAGGAATCTGGACAAACAGATTTCGAACTAATTCAAGCATCATGCAAACAAGCAGAAATTGATTTTATTCATTTACCAATGGTGCCTGGAGATCTGTCACCTGAACTGATAAATGAAACAAAAAATCTTATTGATCAAAATAAAAAGACTCTTGCTTATTGCAGAACAGGAACCAGATGTATAAATTTATGGGCCTGTGCAAATGCTATAGACAACAATATTGACGAAACTATTGAGCTAGCAACTGATGCAGGCTATGACTTGGATCATCTTAGACCGCTCTTAGATGTTTTAAATTCTAATTCTTCTTAAATAATAGAATAAACCAAACAACAGGAATAACTAACAGACATCCAAACGTTATATTAAGTGCTAAAAGGATAGGAAAATCTACAATAGCACCTAAGAAATCAGAAAGAGAATTGCCAATTAGTGCACCATATAGAGCTCCATTCACCCCTGATCCTTTAAAATACTTATCTATATCTATGCCAAGAACAGTAGCAAATGCTAAGACACCATTATCTATTAGGCCGTAAAGTATCCCATCTGGCATTAGAAAATTTTCCTTTTCATATTTTTGAGAGTTACATATAAAAATATGAAGTACACAATTTCAAAAGCTGTAAAACCAATCAGAAAAGCTGAAGTAAATTCACCATAAATCAAAGTTATTATTCGACCTAATAGAATTCCAGAAATTAAAAAAATTAACACTTTAAAAAATATTTCCTGATATTTAGGTTTGAAAACTGCAAATAATGCTGAAACACCAATTAAGAAATTAATACCACCATAAACCGATCTAATTTCTGCAGAACCTAAATTAGAATTTATGCTTAGACCTACATCATCAACGTAAGATGTTGGATCAAATAGTGCCCATCCGCCAAGCCAGCCGTACATTATTGCTGTAAATAGTAGAAAAATTTTATTTATCATCATTCGTTATTCTTAGTTAATAAATCTATATTACCACCTGTTGCCATCACATTGTCAGTGAAGGTTTTTTCCGTTACAAAGCTATGAAGGTAATTAGGCCCTCCAGCTTTAGGTCCTGTACCGCTTAATCCCTGACCTCCAAATGGCTGAACACCTACAACAGCTCCAACAATATCTCTGTTTAGGTAAAAGTTTCCAATATTTGATTTTTCAAAAATTTGCTTAGCCTTTTCTAATATTCTGGAGTGAACACCCATAGTTAAACCAAAACCTGTCGAATTAATTTCTTCGATAAGCTCATCAAGTTTAGAAGGATCATAGCTTATGAAATGAAGAACTGGTCCAAATTTTTCACCATCAATTTCACTTATAGAATCAATCTTAAATGCTATCGGGTTTATGAAAAGTGAACCATCTTTAATTTCACATTTAGTTTCAACATATTCTTTTCCAAGTTTTTTGAGTTTAGCAATATGGTTATTTAATTTAGATATCGATGTTTTATTTATGATTGGACCAATATCAGTACTTGGATTTTTTGGGTCGCCCACTTGAATTTCTTGCATTGCTTCTTTCAGATAATCCCAATATTCTTCTGCAACATCACTTTGTACAAAAACTACCCTTAGAGCACTACATCTTTGCCCTGCGCTATAGAATGCTGATCTAACAACATCATCTATGACTTGTTCTTTTAAAGACGATGAATCAACAAACATTGCATTTTGACCACCAGTCTCAGCTATAAGTGTTTTGATTGGTCCATCAGATTGAGCAAGGTTAATATTGATTGACTTCGCTGCCGCAGTAGACCCAGTAAAAGCCACACCATTTAAATTACTCATTTTTGTTAATTCATTACCAATATCTTTTCCACCTATCACTAATTGAAGTACTGATTCAGGTACACCTGCTTGATGAAATAATTTAATAATTTGAAATGCTATTAAAGATGTATCCTCGGCTGGTTTTGCCAATACATTATTCCCAGTAACTAATGCAGCTGTAATTTGACCAACAAAGATTGCCATTGGAAAATTCCAAGGACTTATGCAAAGAAAGTTTCCTTTCGGAGCATGAGATAAAAAGTTTCGTTCTCCAGATGGACTTTCTAACTCTATTTCAGTGAACGTTTTCTCAGCATGAAGGTTGTAATAATTAATAAAGTCAATTGCTTCTCTTATCTCAGCATCACAGTCCTTTAATGTTTTGCCTGCTTCATTTATCAATAACGCATAAAACATATCTGAATTTTCCTTAAGTAATTCAGCAGCTTTCTTTAAAATAGATATCCTTTGATCAACAGGTAATTTTCCCCAGTCATTATCTTTAAAAATGACATTATCTAGGTTCTCTTTAGAGAGGTAAGAAACCTCACCAATTTTTTCCCTAGGGTTATTAGGTGAGAACTTATCCTCATAAGAGTCAACAACTTCTTCACCATTTAACAGAGAGCATGCATAAAATTTATGCCCCTCAAACGACTTAATTTTTTTATCTAATTCTTCGATTTTCATAAGATCTCCAAAATCAAAACCTTCAGAGTTTTCTCTGTCAGAGAAGATATTCTTAGGTCTCGGCACTTGTTTTAGATAATTTTTTTCTGATAGGTTTCTAGTTGCAATCTCTATTGGATTTTTTACTACATCTTTTATTGGAATATCCTTTGATAAATATTTGTTCACAAATGAGCTATTCGCACCATTTTCTAACAATCTTCTTACCAGATATGGAAGTAGCTCTTTCTTGGAACCTACTGGAGCATACACTCTTGTTAGTGGAAATTTTTCATAGACTTTTTCAGCATTTCTATAAGTTAAATCACCCATTCCAAAGATTCTTTGGAATTCAAACTCATCTTCTCTGTTTTTATAGAGTTCCATAATTCCTGCAATAGTGTGGGCATTATGAGTGGCAAAGTAAGGTCTTAAGTTCTTTGTCTCTGAAATAACTTTGGCTGTAGCTAGATAATTTAAATCAGTGAAAGATTTCGATGTAAATACAGGCAAGTCTTCTGCACCTTTTACTTGGTGTATTTTTACTTCTTGGTCCCAATAAGCACCTTTGACCAATCTCATCATCATTCCATTTCTTTCAGAACCAAGCTGATCAACAAATTTAACGACTACTGGAGCTCTTTTACCATATGCTTGGATAGCCAAACCAAGACCTCCCCAATCCTTTAGATCTTTTCTTTTAGATAGGTTTTCAATTAGATGAAGGCTTAGTTCTAATCTATCTTGTTCTTCAGCATCTATAGTTAAAGCAATATCATGAGCAGCCGATTGAACACATAGTTGGTAAACCCTTTCAAGCAACTCATCAAAGACACGGTCCTTCTTGGTTGCTTCATACCTAGGATGTATTGCTGATAATTTTATTGAAATCTCATGAAAAGATTTTGATAAAAGTGCATTTTTTTCTCCAACCTTTCTTATAGCTTCTTCGTAAGCATTAAAAAAGAAATCAACATCAGACTTTGTTCTTGCAGCCTCACCCAACATATCAAAAGAGCAGGGCACTTTAGGAAAATCAAATTTATTTAACGCATCATCTATATCAATACCTGAAACGAACTCTTCACTAAGGATTTCCATACCTTTTTTAATTGCTTCTCTTAAGATTGGATCACCTAACCTAGATGTAAGTCCTTGAAACCAGCTAATTGGGTTAGCGCTAATATTATTATCAAGCTCAACAACTTGCTCAGCTAAAAAAAGACCAAATGTTGTCGCGTTTACAAATAATGAAGGAGAACTATTTAAATGTGCTAACCATTTTTTTCCACCAATTTTTTCTTCAATGATCTCATCACAAGTAGCATTATCCGGTATTCTCAATAGGGATTCAGCAAGACACATTAATGCAATGCCTTCTTGGTTGCTTAATCCATACTCTAGAAAAAAATTATCTAATCTAGTTTTATTTCTATCCTCTCTGCACTTTTTAACAATTGATTCGGCATTCTCATATATTGATGAATTATTAATCCATGCATTCGAATCAATTAGATTTTCTACAAGACTAGATTCATCTTGATACTTTAATTTTTGTAAATCTTTAAAATAGCTATCAGTACTCATTTTAGTG